>POVV01000318.1_pt1 | contig 35183 bp, 10 predicted proteins | sample 1560271 | NCBI WGS metagenome assembly POVV01 (sample SAMN08337232, study PRJNA429181) | Bioreactor metagenome, whole genome shotgun sequencing project. | biome: cows' rumen and soil; feature: anaerobic; isolation source: anaerobic chemostat enrichment culture, galacturonate as sole carbon... | reverse complement strand
CAAACCCAACTTCAACTGCTATCTTTAAGACACTGATCAGCTTAAAGACCAGAAATGCTATCATGATTTCCCCTCATCCCCGTGCAAAGAATTCTACCATTGCGGCTGCAAAGGTGGTTCTTGATGCCGCTGTTAAAGCCGGCGCACCGGAAGGGATCATCGGATGGATCGACGTTCCTTCTCTGGAACTGACCAATGAGGTCATGAGAAGCGCAGATATCATTCTGGCAACCGGCGGCCCAGGTATGGTGAAGGCTGCATATTCTTCCGGAAAACCAGCTCTTGGCGTTGGCGCAGGCAATACCCCTGTGGTCATTGATGATACGGCGGATATTAAGATGGCAGTCAGCTCTATCATTCATTCCAAGACCTTTGATAATGGTATGATCTGTGCTTCCGAGCAGTCTGTAACGGTACTTGAACCCATCTATGATGCGGTTAAGAAAGAGTTTGCAGCAAGAGGATGCTATTTTCTGAAGGAAGACGAACTGAATAAGGTTCGTAAGACCATTATTATCAACGGAGCATTAAATGCCAAGATCGTAGGCCAGAAAGCCCACACCATTGCAAAGCTTGCAGGCGTGGAGGTTCCTGAATCCGCAAAGATCCTGATCGGTGAAGTTGAGAGCGTTAATATTGAAGAAGAATTTGCACATGAGAAGCTGTCACCGGTTCTTGCTATGTATAAGGCTAAGACCTTTGATGAAGCGATTGAGAAGGCAGAACAGCTGGTTGCTGACGGCGGTTACGGACATACCTCTTCTCTCTATATAAATGTAAATGAAAAAGAGAAAATGGAAAAGCATGCAGCGGCTATGAAGACCTGCCGTATCCTGGTGAATACCCCATCTTCTCATGGCGGTATCGGCGATATTTACAACTTCAAGCTTCAGCCATCCCTGACTTTGGGCTGTGGTTCCTGGGGCGGAAACTCTGTTTCTGAAAACGTTGGGGTAAAGCATTTGCTGAATATTAAGACCGTTGCTGAGAGGAGAGAGAACATGCTGTGGTTCAGAAATCCGGATAAGGTTTACTTTAAAAAAGGTTGTATGCCTGTCGCACTTAGCGAATTAAAGGATGTATATAACAAAAAGAGAGCATTCATAGTAACAGACTCCTTCCTTTACATGAACGGTTATACCAAACCGATTACAGATAAATTAGATGAAATGGGCATTGTTTATACCGTATTCTCTGATGTCCAGCCAGACCCGACCCTTGCAAATGCCCAGGCAGGAGCAGCGGCTATGAAGGCATTCCAGCCAGATACCATTATCGCATTAGGCGGCGGTTCTGCCATGGATGCAGCCAAGATCATGTGGGTAATGTATGAGCACCCTGAGGTAGATTTCCAGGATATGGCCATGCGCTTTATGGATATCCGTAAGAGAGTCTATACATTCCCTAAAATGGGTGAAAAGGCTTACTTTGTAGCGATCCCAACTTCTTCCGGTACTGGTTCCGAGGTGACTTCTTTCGCGGTTATTACGGATCAGGAAACAGGGGTAAAATATCCGCTTGCAGACTATGAGTTAATGCCGAATATGGCTATCGTTGATGCAGACAACATGATGAGTCAGCCTAAGGGTCTTACAAGTGCTTCCGGTATCGACGTTATGACTCATGCATTGGAGGCTTATGCTTCCATAATGGCTTCTGATTATACCGATGGTCTTGCACTTAAGTCAATGAAAAATGTATTTAATTATCTGCCTATCGCATACAATGACGGAACCAACGTAGAGGCTAGATGTAAGATGGCAGATGCTTCCTGTATGGCCGGTATGGCATTTAATAACGCATTCTTAGGTGTATGCCATTCCATGGCTCATAAATTAGGAGCTTATCATCACCTTCCACACGGTGTAGCAAATGCCTTGCTGATCACCTTGGTTATGGAATTCAATGCTTCAGAAGTTCCGACGAAAATGGGAACCTTCCCACAGTATGAGTATCCTCATACCCTTGCAAGATATGCAGAGTGTGCACGTTTCTGTGGTATCGATGGTAAGGATGATGCAGATCTGCTTAAGAAATTCATTGCTAAGATTGAAGAATTAAAGAAGGCAATAGGAATCAAGGCGACCATTAAGGAATATGGAGTAGATGAGAAATACTTCCTGGAGACTCTGGATGAAATGGTTGAAAATGCATTTGATGACCAGTGTACAGGTGCGAACCCAAGATATCCTCTTATGAGCGAGATCAAAGAAATGTATTTAAAGGCTTACTATGGTAAATAAATTTAAATAGGTGGCAAAAGGCCGTACCCGAATCACGGGGCGGCCTTTTGCTTTTTTATTTTATGACACCTTTCCATTTTTAAAGAGAAGGATCATTTCATGGGTCAGGCTTAAATTGGTGAAATCATCAGGGATATCCTCAGGAGCCATCCAGACTGCTGTGGATAATTCTGTTTCATCCAGACGGACCTGTGGAGAACCATCCAGCTCAGCCCAGTATCCGACTAAAATGGAATCGCTGAATCCCCATGGCTGGTTTTTATAATAGCGGATATTTTTGACCCGAAGCCCTACTTCCTCCATCACTTCCCTGTTTACCGTTTCTTCCAGGGTCTCTCCGAATTCTGTATAACCTGCAATCAGCGCATACCGGGTATATTCCCTTCCGGCATACTTCGTAAGCAGAAGCTTTCCGTTGTACGTGACTGCCACAATGACGGCTGGAGCAATCTTTGGGTAAACAGTATTGCCGCAGGAGGAACAGACCATGGACCTTTCTTTTTTGCTTTTCATCATAGGAGAGCCACAGCAGCCGCAGAACCGGTTGGAGCCGTAAAAACGGTGGAGCTGTTCTGCGGAAATAGCTGCAAAGGATACCCACATGGGCTTTAGATCCCTTATGATCCCTGTTTCGTAAAAGGAAAGATAATCTGTTTCTGTCAGGGTGACTGCGGTTTCATCTATAAGAAAAAAATCCATCTGGTCAATGGAAAAAAGATAGTCAGAGCAGGACATGGCATCCTTGCTCTGGCTTTTTAAATCTTCAAACTGAGGGATTCTTTTGGAATTCCTGTGATCAAGGAGGAGACGGCCATCCTGGAAATAAAGAAAATAGCTGTCCAAGCCAGGTGTTTTTATATGAAATTCGTTATGGAAAACATGGGGAAAAATATCCTGAATCATCTGTGAGTAATACCGTTCAGTGAGCCAAATGGAAACTGAACTTCCTTTCTGATTATTTGTGTTAGGGCATTGTAACTATTTTAAGTTTCAAAATGTTTCCTGTCAAGTCATAAGGAAATGTTAACGTTAAAAAGCCGGCGCTCTTAAAGGCGCCGGCCGGTCAGGAATCTTTATTATTGCCGTGATATGGCTTTTCGAATAGGAATTCCGGTGATAACGGCAATCACTGTAAGGACAATGTCCTTGGGAATGAATGCAACTATGGAATAGGAAAATACGGCTGATACCGACATATCTCCGGATAATGCTGCCCATTGAAGGCCTCCGATTGCTTCATCTATAAGAGTACCAAGAATCGGAAGGAGAAATATAAGGATTGTGTTCAGAAGCTTGCTTCCGGTTTTCGGTCTGATGCCGCAGAGGATCACCATAATAAGCCAGCCCCATTTGTAACCGCCGGTAAGATCCAGCAAGAATTGGATGCCTCCGCGAAAGTTTGAAAAGACCGGAAGGCCCACAGCGCCTAAGAGGATGTAAATCAGAGTTGCTAAAAAGCCCAGCCTCCACCCTAACACGGTTCCTATAAGTGCCACTCCAAAGATCTGGATGGTAATGGGAACTCCTGTTGGCATAGGGATAGATAATTGGGAAATTACGGCAAGAACAGCCGCAAACATACCGGCCAGGACCAGTTCCTTTGTCGTTATCCGGTTTGCGGATGAGCTCTTTGTTTGAAACGATTTTGCTGTATTCATAAGATCATGCTCCCTTATCTGGTATAAAATTCTATTGGCATGGTAACACATGCTGGATCAATTGTCAACCATAATTTAAAATAGGTTAACAATTAAAAATGGTTACAAAGTTATTTTTTGAAAACCAGGATAATATAACCAAACTGTAACCAACGGACTATATACTGAATAAATAGAAAATACAGCTTTTGGCTTATCAATAGATTATAACATGAAGATAGAAATAAAAAGGAGGTTAAAGTATGAATGGTGCAGTGAAGAAAGTGCATCGCTTTAAAAGGGTAATTGCCTGGTTGCTGACAGCTGCGATTGTTTCAGGAAATATATCTCAGCTTACAGTTACGACCGCATATGCCTCTGAGACTACAGAACGAAGAAGTGAATCTTCATCCAATGCAGGGAAAGCATCTCCGTCGGAAGCAACTCCGTCGGAAGCGGCAAGGATTATTGACGTCCAAGTCACCCAGTCAGCCATTGAAAAGGTTCTTAAAAAGGATTTTGACAGAAGACCGGAATTAAAGGAAGATCTAATCCCTTTTGAAGGGGATCAAAAGGATCTGGTTATAGGAAAATTGTATGAAGAACTGGAGGGTAAGACTCTGGTGCTCCAGAAAAAAATTGGAAAAGCCATGTATCTGGTGGTGGTATCCGATACCCTGGAGGGAGAACCCTTTTTCGAAGCCGATAAATCCGAACGGATCATGCAGGAATCATTCTTAAAGAATATTCAGATCATTGGTGTCAACGGTTATAAGGACCGGGATTGTGAATTCAGGCTGCGGATCATTGGTGATGATTTAATGATCACAGACGCCCAGATGGAAGAATTTGCAGTGATAGGGGAAAGTTCAAAAACTTCCGCACAACCATCCTCAACCGGGAAACCATCCGGAGGCTCTGGGAGTTCAGGGAGTGCCGGGGCCAAGGAAACAGCTGCTGTAACAGAGGAAGGGACCAAGGCTCAGGAGACGGATGCAAAAGAAACCGAGATCCAGGAAACCGAGATCCAGGAAACCGAGGCTCAGGAAAGCAGTGGGACTGATAAGAATCTTTCGGAGCCGGCGGAAGAAACACAAAGCCAGACAGAGGATGAGAAAGAGACTAAGACGGAAGAGCATTCCAGGGAAGCCGTAGAAAAACCAGAGAATGAAGTCAAGGAGGAAGATTCCAATTCTGAAGGATCCGGGGAAGATTATTCTGTAAGCAGCCTGAGTATTAATGGGTTCTCAGTATCAAGGCATGATGTCCCTGTGCTTTTCAGTACTGAAAATACACGGGCAACAGCTTCTGAAGCAGACATGGATGATTCCGGCAGTGACGATGCTGATCTTGTCTCTGTAGGGGATACGAAGAGCCTGTCTGAAGAGGAACGGGCAGCCCTGATGGGAACAGATATGGCCACCTTAAATGGAGAGGAAAAGAAGATAAATTTATTCTCATTTCTCAGCCAGCCATCCTTTCGCATGGTAGTTCACAGCTATGGAATGACCCTGCTTAATACCGAGGTGGACAGTGAAGGAAAGCTTAGTCCTTATGAAACGGCTCTGTCTTATTATGGGCCAGATGCTGCAGATAAGAAGGAAGCGGTTGAAGTGAATCTTTCACAAAGCAAGACCGGTTCCATAAAGGCAGGAATTTTATATACCTACACCATCACCTATACCATGCAGGCAGCACCTCTGTATGAATATGCTGCAGGAGGAAAGCTTTCTTTGTTTGATTCCTATGAGAATGCAAAAATCCTCTTTACGGTCCCTGACGGCATTGCCATAGAAGAGCAGCCCGGAAAAGTTAAGCTGGTTTCTTCTGATGGTGAGGAAAAAGTTTATGAAATCAGCGTGGGTGATGAGCAGAATGTGATCCGTCCAGGCAAATCAGACAGTATAACCATGAATGCTTATATTGACGGAAATGGAAAAAGAGCGGTTGGCGAGGAATTTACACTGCCTCAGGACAGCGTGGCTTTCTATGCTGATGTAAAGGTAGCGGATAAGACAGATAAGGAACATGTGACTTATCCGGGAAATATTGAAACAATTACTTATGCGGAGCAGCCGGGGGACACTACAATGACTCTTGTGTCCGATGATGCATGGCATATTAAAAAGAGTGTAAGCCCTGCGGATAACTCTTATACGGTGGTAAGAGACAACGCAGGAAACCCTGAATTTGTGGACATTACCTATCTGATAGAAGTAGGTATGTATGGAAGCTCAGGCGATATCTCCAGACAGCCGAGCGGAACGATTTACCAGACCTATGGCCGTACCGGTTTTAAGGAGGATTCTTATAAGATTACAGACTCCCTTAAGATCCTCACGGAACATGCGCCTGAGGCCATGAAGCCTGTTTCCGTAACAGCCACATGGGGAGACGGTTCTGATCTCCAGGTGATTAACAATGAGGATGGGTCGATTACCATTGATCAATTTAAAACCCAGGGACAAAACGGGGCAGACCACATTTTTGTGTCGGATCAGGCACCTACCTACAGCTCCTATCTGGTAACCGCCCGCTATCCCTATGAACCGTTTTTGCTGAAATACAATGATGAACGCGCAGAGAACAAGTCCGTATTTACCGTCAACAATAAGGCTCATCTGGAATATGTAAAGCTGGGTGCAGATCAGATGGTGACAGAAGATTCTGATGTGAATGTTGCGGTCCATGAAGTCAATAAGCCGGCTGTTATCAAGATAAAGAAAGAAATTGACGAGGGCCTTGGCTTTACCCGGAAATATGGCTTGGCCATGGAAAAAGAATATCCCGGGATGGCTGGTTTCGAGATCTATTCCCTGGATTCTGACAACAGCCAAACGCCTTATGATAATTATACGGTTATAGACAGTAATAGTCAGAAAATTAACAATAATAACATTGCAGTCAATCCTTCAAACGAAGAGGCGGAAAGCGGATTCTACGCGACGGGGGACGATGGCTACATCCAGATCCAGGTGGATCCGGGAACTTATGTGATCAAAGAGAAGTCAAATCCTGTTGGAACCCAATTCAGTTTTGCAAAGGTGGGAACAAATACCGTTGTGAGTGAAGATGATATTAAAGTCACCTTAAAGGCTGATGAAAAAGCAGAGATCACGGTAGTAAACGAGGTCATTGGAAAAGGAGCTATTGAGTTTTATAAGAAGGCCCGTACCTGGACCAGCGCAGATCTTATTGAAACAAATTTAGCAGCTTTGGATGGAGCAGAATTCACTCTTTATCAGAAAAATGAAGATGGAAGTCTTTCAGAGGTTAAAACCGTAAAATCAGATAACAAGGGATATGTGTTGTTTAAGCCTGTTACGCCTGGCGATTACATTGTGAGAGAAAAAAGTGCCAATGGTTATATCCTTGACGATCATGATTATCAAGTGACCGTAGAAGCCGGTAAGACATCACCTGTAAAAACCGGGAATAACATCCTTGTCAACACGTTAAATGAAGCAAAGGTAAATGTAACAAAGTGGATGCAGGATGACAAGGAGGATTATATAAAAGTACCCGGTTCCTACAGAGGAGACTTTAACGATAAGTTCTGGTTTGAGAAGAATGTGGAAGGAACATGGGAAAAAGTGAGCGTTGGCTCCATAACCAACTACTCTCTTGATAACGCAAGTCAGTTTTCTGCCATTCTTCCGATTTTTGATGGAAGCGGAAAAATAATTGAGTACCGCGTCGTTGAAGAAGTTCCCGAAGGATATTCTGACGGAAATGGAAGCATAGACGGTTTCTCACAGGAAACAAAGGAGAATAAGATTTACATTTATAAGACATTTACTCTTGAAGCTTTAAAGATGACCCAGGTGGATTTGAAAAATAATAAGGGCGGTACCTTAAAAATTCAAAAGGATGCCTGGTCCATTGACAGCAATAGTTTAAATAAGAATGCTTCCAAAAGTGGATTCCAGTTTAACCTTTATTATAAAGTTGGGAATGACTTTACTGAAGTATTGCCCCAAAGGGTTTACACAACAGATGGCAATGGAGAAATTCTGGTAAAAGGCCTTGATGTAACAAAGGAATACTACTGGTCTGAGATTAACAGCAGCGGAAGGCTGGAACCAGAGGATTCTGGGAAGACGGTTATTTCAGAGGATCAGGTTTTCATCGGTCCTTATAAGGTAACCAGAGAAAGTGATACCACTGTAAAGGCCTATAACATTCCTCAGAAGATTCCTTACTGGCTTTATAAGGTTGATATCACAGATAATAAAAATCCGATAACCGCACAATTTAAAATTACGAGAGATGCCGATAATACGGTGATTTTCAACGGTGCGGTATCCAATGAGGGGACATATGTTATTCTTGATCCCGGAACAGACTATAGCATAGAAGAAACAGTGGCTCCTGTGAATTTTGTAAAAGGGAATGACATTAAGATCACAACTCCAAATGGGCCTGTTCTAAAAGCAGATCTGGAACGTTGGTTTTCCCAGGGAAACATGGAGACTCGCCGGACCTTTGAAAATAAACCATATAAATCCATTTCCATCAAGAAGACACAATACGATGCAAACGGAACGGCAAATCAAAATGCAGTAATACCATTTGATGTCTATGTGAAGAACGGCAGTGACTTTACAATTGCAGGCAGTTTAAATTCCAGTGTTTCAACTCAGCTTGCTCCTGGAACGTATTATTTTAAAGAAGTGGTTCCAAGCGGTAATATCAATCCTTATCATTTGCTTTCTGATGCTGAGAAAGCACAGGGTACCCATCCAGGTGATCCTGGTTATGAGATTACCGAAACCGATGTATATTATGGACCGGTCACCATAACCGCAGCATCTGCAAGCAGTGAAAAGAATCTGGATCTTTATCTGGCAGGACCGAATCAGCCGTTAGTAAATTATAAGGATCATGGAAAAGTAACGGTCACCAAAAAAGATGCTTTGAGGGATATCACTGTGAACGAGGCAGTGTTTGGTATTTTCAAAGCGGAAGGATTTGAGGTAAATAATTGGGAAAACAGCATTCTTAATCCGATTCAGACGGCAGTTTCCAGTGGGAGCGGTCAGGCAACCTTTGACAGCACAAGTCTTAAGATCTTCGACACCGATGGAAGCAGGATTTCTTATGTTATTGCTGAAATAACACCGCCGAACGGATATCTGCCCTCCCATGAAATTTTAACGACTACTTTAATGGAAGGCAAAGTCATCACTACGGTCAATGGGGATACAAATGGAAGTCCGCTTGTTATTAAGAACGAACCCAAGCTGACCATCCGCACCCAGAAATATTGGAGAGATGGATGGAATTATCAATTCTATCCGGTGGATCATGTTCTTGGAAACGTGAAACTAGCCCTCTATAAGGTAAATGAAGACGGCATCACAGCAGACTACGTGAAAACAGAAACCACCAATACCTATGACGGAATTGCAACCTTCTATGATATTAACCGGAACGATACCTACTATGTGGTTGAAGTCCGGGTTCCCACCAAGGAAGAGACCGGCTTTGGTTTTGATCTGAATATGATGGATAAAACACCTTTGGCAGAAGGTAACAGCGAACCGCCAAAAACTCTATCTGTTTCAGATTTAGAGGCAGGTACGTACAATTCAGTGAAATATACGGGTAAGGATCTTGCAGAAACAGCGGAAACTTTAATCCAGAATACCGATCCGCTTTATAACTATAAGCCATGGGTTCAGTTTAATATCTTAAAAACCTGTGATGGAAAGGCACTTGATGAAACTTCCCATTCAGCGGAAAATGTCAACGGAGCTAAATTTACCCTTTATAAGATGAAGGGGGATGAGAAAGACCTGTCAGGAATCCGTTTAGAAGATTTAGCTGATGAAAGCCTGTTTGAGAAGGTTGACAGCTATGAGAGCGGCACCAGGATCAATCCAAAGACAGGAATCAGGGCAGATGGAGAATTTGATACTGCCATTTTGGAAACCGGTAAGGTATACTGGCTAGTCGAGGATGAGGCGGCACCAGGATACCAGCTGCCAGGGGGACGGCAGATCGTAGCAGTATTTGCACCGAAAGACTCCGGTTATTCAGGATATCATGATATGCTTCACCTATATGAGAACGGGCGGAATGAACAAATCGCTGTGGTGAAAAATCAGCATGGAGATGGACCGGGAGGTCTTGATGCATACTATTTCCAGATCGCATTAAACAAATGGTTAAAGGATGCCGGGAAGCCGAATGCAGAACCAACTCTTTTAGGCGGAGCTAAATTCCAGATATGGCTTCTGGATCCGGATAGTAAAGAAAAGCTGCTGCCTGTAGAGGTGGTTGAAACCGGCCTGGAATCCGACAGTGAGAACAAAACAGGCTATGCCCTTTCCAAGATGATCAGCATGGGGAAACTTAAGGCCGAGCTTGAAAGCAAGGGATATGATGAAACCAGTATAGACAGGATCCTTAAGCTTGAGAATGAAGAGGTAAAAGTTCTCTTTGGACTGGAAGAGGTATATGCGCCTTCCAAGATCCAGATGGACACTACCCTTCATTACCTGGAAGTGACGATCCCGAAAAATAAGGATATCATTGATTCCCAGTATTTCTGGGAGCAGGGAAAAGCTGAGGAATACCGTCTGATAAACACAGTGCTGGATCAATATCCGGTAACTCTTGCAAAATACGGATACGTACCGGATACCGGTACCTTTGGCAAAACCGATGAGGAACTGGGGGTTCTGAATATTGGAAAAACTCCTCTAAGCGGCGTGCAGTTTGAAGTCTGGCAGTATCTGTGGGAAAACGGCAGTTACAGCTATGTAAAGATCGGAACTTATACCACGGAAAGCAATGGCCAGATAAAGATACCCAATGGCTTAAAAGCAGGACGGTATAGGCTAAAGGAAACTCTGACCGTTGACCAGCAGAAGAACTATATTACCATGTATACCGGTGAGAACGATCTTTGGAGATACTTTACAGTCGGAAGCACTCCTTCCACTGTAAACGTTTATAACCCTGAGAAGCCGGAACTGGTAATTGAAAAGACTACCTGGGCAGTAAATCCATTTATAGACCTTGGCGGGATCATCTTTACCATTCAAAAGCAGGGTGGCAGTGAGATCAAGGCGGCTACCATAAAACTGGCGAATGGAAAATATGCTGCCAGCTTTCATAACCTGGACAGCGGCGTTTACACCATAAAGGCGGAAGCCTTAGGAAGCGAAGCGGCAAAAGCCGTGACCAGCGGATATTTTGAAAAAGCGACAGTGAATGTGGGATATGAGGCTAAAGCGAACGGAGAAAAGGTAACCCTGGCTCCGGTAGGTAACGGCGTGAAAGGAAAGCTGGCAACCGCAGTCGTTAAGAACCCGCGTCTGGCTGATCTTGTCATTCATAAGACAGATGCAGAAACGAAGGCAAGTGGTTCTGGCATGGCAGGAGCTTCCTTTAAAGTGGAATACCTAAAGTTCCGTTCCGGCACGGATTTAATCGGAGGAGTTCTGCAGAATGTAACAGATGAAGGATATAAGAAACCAGATCAGGGCTTTACAGATAAGGGGACTCTGACTGATAACAAAGACGGTTCCTATACCATGAAGGGCTGTGAGCCTGGATGGTACCGTATCACCGAACAGAAGGCTCCTGCAGGCTATACCATTGACGCTCAGCCAATGATTGCAGCCGTGGTGGGAGATATGGCAGGCGGATACGAAGGCACTGTTTCTGTGACCATTGAAAACAGAAAGAAAGCGGAGCTGACTGTTACCAAGAAGCTATTCTTTGGCGACGGGTTCAAAGATGATGAGAACCTTGCTGGTAAGCTCCCGGCTGAAATCGTATTTGATATTTACACCTATTCCAATAATGCCTATAAACAGGTGTTAGATGAAAACAGCAAACCGGTACAGGTAAAGATACAAAGCTTTGCAGCTCAGGATGGTTACTACACGGCAAAGGGAGCGGTACTCCTTCCTCAGAATCCGGAGGGCGGCGCCTATTATTTAAAGGAGCATGAAAACTCTGACTGGATGCTTTCAGCCTCAGGCGTGGAAGATAAGGTCACCCTTCAGGCAGATGGTTATATCAAGGTAGGCGGAGTGTCTGATTTTATCTCCCAAAACCCGGTATCCATTACAGTGAACAACCAATATGCCAAGGCTAAGATACGCCTGACCAAGGTAGACGGAACGGATCCGTCCAAACAATTAACGGGAGCAGCCTTTAAGCTTTATTCCGATCCGGAGCTGACAAAAGCAGTGGGAGATTTCGCTGAGACAGGGCAGAGCGGAGTATATGAAATTGTATTTTCCACCAAGGTATACAGCCCTGGAACTTATTATATAAAAGAAGTGAATGCTCCTGCAGGCTATATTGCGATCACAACGGCCATACCGGAGGAAGGCCTGGCAGCAGAAACAGGTAAAACAACAGAGATTACCGTTAAGAATCAGGGCGGTATTGATTTAGAGATTACCAAATACAGCGGAAACGGAGGTTTGGAATCTCTTAAGCCAGGAATCAGCTTTGAGCTTTACAGAAAATCAGCCGGAGGTACCTGGACTTATGTTACAGAAGGAACCACCGATTCCCAGGGGAAACTTTCCTTCCGGGGGCTTGATCTACCGGCAGGCGATTCCTACGGGGTTTATGAGGTAACAAAAAAGGAATATGGCTTGGAAACATTCCGCATGGCTTCCTTTGAGGGGGATGAGGGAACCATCCTTCCCACGACAGCAGATGTAATAAAGAACGGTGAAACGAAAACCGGTCTTGATCTTTATGTTCTGACAGGAAGCAATACCGTTACTCCGGGAGTCTATGGCTTTAAGGCCCATAACCAGGAAGCGCTGCCTTTAAGACTCATTAAGAACGATGTAAATAAATCGGATAATCCTGGTGGCTCCGTTGCCGTATTCATGAAGATAACGGAAAAGGAAACAGGAAATCAGGTCGGAGATATGGTTTCAGTACCGTATGGAGAAACCGGAATTACGGTTTTACTGCTACCGGGAACCTATGTCATCGAAGAGACGGCAGTGGCCCAGAACAGCCTGGGCTATGTGATTAATAAGGATGATACCAGAACCATTTACCGGAAAGAAGTGGAAATCACAAAGGGTATTATCCCAGAGGCCTGTGAGTTTACAAATGTAAAACAGAAGACCGGAGTAACACTGGATAAAACATCTCTCACAACCACATTAAAGGATTTATGGTGGAATGAGGGCCAGACAGTGACTTATACCCTGACACCTCATGTGGTCAACAGCATACCTTTGGACCGGTTTGTAATTACGGATACGGGCTTAAAGATGTTAGATGCAGGAAAATCAGTGCTGTCAGAGGCTGATTATACCAATGAAAAATATACGATCACCGGAGTGAAGCCGGGGAAGGCTACGGAACAGAACCACATCAAGGGCGCACAAACCGGCACCATTATGGCTGATGTAACCTTCTATGATTTTAACGAAAACCAGGTGGGAGAGGTACAGAGCGTTGCGGTATCCGGTGATGGAGAGATCGGTCTGGTAAAACCGGTAAGCGGAAAAGAGGTGAAATCCTTCCAGATCAGTTACCGGGATGACACGTTAAAAGGCTCTACGGATAACCATTATGTCCTTGGAAATGATTTTGTACCGGGAAGCATAGAGGTTACGGTAAAGTTAAACCGTCAGGATGCAAAGCTGCCCGACGGAACCTATAAGAAAGAAATTAAATATATCCGCAACGTGGCCGATGTGGCTATGGACTTTAGAACATGGGATGTCAACGGGACCCTGGCCCAGAATCAGGAAAAGAGCCAGGCAGAAAAGGAATGCGATATCCAGGTGGTTCAGAGCCAGGCGCCGACTATTTCGGTGAAAAAGAGTGTTGATCCTATTAAAGGAATACAACCAAGTGATATCCTGACTTATACGCTTTATGTAAAAAATGATACCACAAGCAATGATCCTGATATTGTTCCAATGCAAAAGCCCATTCTCATTGATTATGTACCTCTTGGAGTTACCGTATCAGGGGAATCAGCCGGTGAGAACCATCTGCTAAAGGCTGTAACCTTAAAGGATGCTCCCGAGGGGGTTATCATTGAAGATACGGTCAGAAAGGTTGATAAGGATACCGGGCGGGAGACTTTGTTCATCCAACTCAGTGGAGCTTTAGCCAAAGGCGAATCTGTTACGGTAGAAGTAAAAGCACAGATTGCGGGCAGCGTTATTAATTACGGAAAGAACATTCTCAATGAACTTTATGTTACCAGCGATGTTCTGCAGCCTGCGTTTTCATTAAACCAGACAGGTGCGTCCTTTATGATCAAAACGGATTCTGGCAGCAGATGGCCCAGCCCAGACCTGCCAAAGGATGTGAAACTTCCTGATGAAAAGTACCGCAGCTATGGCTACGCTTCGGATTCTGCGGAGAACACCATGAGCACCGGTACCGGGCTGGTTCTTCATAAGGAGGTAAAGGGGAATTTAGACACCAGATTCGTATCTGGTACAACGGTAGGAACAGTGGGAAAGAGTGCGGATGATACAGACCTTACCAATTCTGACGGCAGTGTATTATACCGGCTCATGGTAAACAATGATTCAACCAGCAACTTTATCACCCAGCTGCAGTTCATGGATATTCTTCCGGCGCAGGGGGATTACAGTACCGGCGGTTTTGACCGGAAAAGTGACTACCGGCTGAAGTATGTTGGAATCAAGTCCATTGCCATTGAAAACAGAATGGATCATGATTCAGATCGGAAGGTTTCAGGCTTTAGCCATGAAGTGACTTACTCTGATAAGGTATTTAAAGATTCGGCTACAGCAAAAGCAGGTAAGGATTCCATGCTTGGCGACAACAGTGATGGATTCTGGAACGTAAGCTCCAATGATCCCTCAGCCATCCGCATTAAGATCACAGATCCTTTATTCTATCTGGCTCCGGGAGAAAATCTGGTAGTGACCTATGAAACGGTTGTTCCTTATACGGAAAAAAAGGAGCTGGATGACGTGGCTTACGGATATGCGGTCAATGACTTTGCAACCGCCTACAGCTACAAGCAAAACTTATCAGATGATTCAGAGATCAAGTTCATCCAAGCGCAGACCAGCAATGCGGTTCAGGTAGTTTTGATTCCGGGTAAAGTAAAGGTATCCGGACGGATCTGGATTGACGATAACAATAATGGAATCCAGGATGAGAGCATTGAAAATGATCATCTTCTTACAGATCTGCTTCCGCTGCTTCAATCCAAGTATTTTGAGGTCAGTCTGTTGAAGTACGGCAAGAGCGGTGACAATGAAGATAATGGTACGGTAGGATTAAGCGATGCCAGATTCCTGTTTGATGGTTTGACCCCTGCAAAGCCCTTTGGCATCACGGGATCGGAATTCACCAAGGATCAGGAAAACAGCTGGTACAGCAATCAGTCTTTAATCGTATCAAAGCTAAAGGGTGACGATCCTGCTCACTATCAGATTTTTGTGAAAACCAAAGATATGCCTGTGGGATATGAAGATCTGGTGCTTAAGCTGGCGAAACCCACCATGCTTTCCACCGGGGAAAATCCGGAGGCCGGAAGATCCAGGCTTCCTGAGACTTTAGTAAAGGAAGGAAGTAATTACGAGGAGAGCCTTGACAGCAACTTTAAAGGTGGAAAGGGTTCTTATGCATCGGAAGACTTCTTCTTATGGTCGACGGGAGATGTTTATGATAAGACAAAGGATATTGGTTTTGTACCATTTAGAAATGTAACAATTAAAAAGACAAATGAAGCAGGAAATCCGGTAGAAGGCGCTCATTTCAGCGTATATGGTCCATATACGAACGAGGAGATGACAGCGTTTAAGAAAAATGGAATTACGAATACGGAAGCACTTGGAAAACCGGTTGCCCAGGGCAGTACGGCTCTGGATGGCAGGTCGGCAATTTGGAGTGCGGGTGAGCTTCTCTATTACCGGAATTATATCGTAGTAGAGGATCAGGCGACTGCAGGATATGAAATTGCCAATGCAAAGACCGCTGATATGGTTCCTATGGATTCCTATCAGGTAAAGGGGCAGAAGGCATGGGAGCTTCTCAGCAAGGAATTTAAGACAGATGGAAACCCAATACCAAGTGCTATAACGGTTAAGAACGGATATGTGTCCGGAAGTCTGGAATTTACAAAACTGGATGGATTGACGGAAAAAGAGCTTGGCGGAGCAGCATTTAAGATTGAGAAAAAGGATGCAGCGGTAGAGGATGCCTGGAAGGCATTTATAGCGGCCATAAAGGCAGATCCGGAGTCCATGGGAGTGACAAAGGTAACGGCAACAGACAGTGCGGTGGAATTTGAAGTGGTAACTGGTAAAGTAACACTCACCGGAATCCCATACGGAACCTACACCCTGTCAGAAATCCGGGTACCTGATGGATACGATATTACAAAGAAGCAGGCAGATATTGAATTCCGGATCGAAACCAACGGGCAGAAGGCTGTGCTTTCAAATCTTGAGGGCAACCTAATTAAGAATACCAGAACCGAATACAGCTTAAGCCTTAAGAAGGCGGATAATGCAGGCAACGACAAGGTAGCCGGAATAAAGTTCGCCATAACCGGTCCTGGAAAATATGAAAGCAGTTCATGGAACCCGTTTAGCAAAGACAGATTTAAGTTAAATGATCCGTCTGAAAGCGGATATGAAGTAAAACAGACCGATGAAGACGGACGCATCACCTGGAATCTCCCATATGGAGATTACAAAATAGAGGAGCTTGATGCAGAGGGCTATGAAACAGTAGCACCATTCTACGTAAGAATTGATGTAAATGGAACCGTTTCTCTGCTAAATGGGGAAGGACGAAGCGAGCTCACTTTAAGCAGCTCACAACAGAACCAGATCAACCTGATTGTAAAGAATGTGATCAAAACCGGATCCCTTGACTTAGAGAAGATCGACGGAAAAACCAGGAAGTCCATCACGGGAGCACAGTTTGAGTTAAGCGGAACCTCAGTGATTGATGGAGCATTTGCCGCTTACCAGAATCATGTGACCGGTCTTGGAGTATCCCATGTATCAACAGGAAACGAGAACGGAAGGCTCTATATCAGGTTCCAGGTAGACGGTACCGAAAATTCGATGAAAGGTATTCTGACACAGATCCCATACGGCAGCTACACTTTAAAGGAGATCAAGGCGCCGGAAGGATATTTATTCAGCAGCGGAAGTGAATGGGTGAAGGATTTTACCATTGAAAGTGCCGAAGGTGTGAACCTGACAGGAAGCAATGGCATCGTCAATATGCCTCACGAGCTTACCATTGAAAAACGGGATCAGATGACGGAAGAAATACTGCCTGGTGCAGTGTTTGTGCTGATGACCACAGACGGAAAGTATGTGGCTCTGGATGAAAACAATTCTTATACCGGAATAAAGGAAAGCCAGGCGGAAGGTTCTGCATTTACTACCGGAAGCGATGGAACGGTTACTGTAAAACGTCTCCCGGCAGGAAACTATGTTTTAAAGGAAATCGAGGCGCCTGCGGCCTACGGTGTATCTGCTGATAAGGAGATTACCGTGCTCCGGTCCGGCAATACAGAAAACGTAATGGTATATGATGTGAGGAATAAAGCCAAAATACGTATCAACAAGGCTGCATCCCACAACCATGAAATGAGACTTGACGGAGCGGTATTTGAGATCTACTCCGACAATGGCTTAACAGCACTTGCTGGCACCATGACAACAGGAAATGGCGGCATTGGGGAATCAGAGATGCTTCCTTTGGGAACTTATTATGTGAAGGAGCAGAAAGCCCCTGCCGGTTATGAATTAAGCGACAGAGTATATGAAGTGACACTTAGCAGTGAAAAAGAGGCTTACACGGTCCAGGCAGACGGAAATGATTTCGTTACCGATGATTATGGAACCGGATCTCTGGTATTTGATAAGGTTGACAGTTTAACTGGTGAAGTGCTTGCTCTCGCCCAGTTCTCCCTGACAAGGAAGGAAGGGAAGGTAGACGGAGCCTTTGACCATTTTACAGAAAACCTGAAAAATAAGAGCCAGGATGAGCTGAATGCAATGGGAATCAGTGACATTGAGACAGAAGACGGCAAAATCCTCTTTACGGCGGCAAACGGCCATGTTGACATGAAGGGAATCCCATATGGAACGTATACTCTTAAGGAAGAAAAGGTGCCAAAAGGCTATTTGAGCCTTAATGGTAAGGCGGAATTTGATTTTACCATTACAGAGGACCAAAGGGAAGCTGATTTGGGAAACCGCAATGCAGTAGTCAATGAACGGGCCCAGTTTGAGCTCCAGCTTAAGAAATCGGATAATCTTGGAAACAGAATAAACGGAATCCAGTTTGAGATCTTAGGGCCAGGACGGTATGAAGAAAATGGAGTTTTATCAATTTTTGGAGCCAACCGGTTTAAGACTGGCGCTGACGCTGACACCGGATTGTTTACCACCGGCGAGGATGGTATCATTTACCTGGGACTGAAGCACGGGGATTACCGGATCAGGGAAATCCCTACCGACCGGTACGATTATATTGAACCGTTCTATATCAGGATCGATGAGGAAGGCAAAGTAAGTATCTTAAAGGACAACAGCAGTGCAGTGACGGTTTCAAATGAAGCCCTTGTGACCATTGCTGTGATGAATAAGATCAGCACCGGAAATCTGGAAATGGAAAAGGTAGACGGTGAAAATACCGGAAAGAGGCTTGAGGGAGCAGTATTTGTGCTGTCGAATCTCTCTACCCTGGTTCCGGGAGCCTGGGACAGCTACCGTCATCAGGCGGCATCAGAGGGCATTTCCTGGACGGAGGATCAAGTGGTGGGAAATACCATAACCTTTGTGCTGAACGGAAAAGGGGTTATCACGAACCTGCCATACGGCACTTACCGCCTGGTCGAGAAAAAAGCACCGGATGGATACCTTCTGGGAACGGCTCCATGGTCAGCAGAGTTTACAATCAATGACTCCAATAAGGAGATCCGGTATACCAAACCAGGATTGTATGAAAAAACAAATGGAGCGATTGAGAATATGCCGTCAAAGATCACTGTAGTAAAAACCAATGCGGTCTATGCGGATGAAAAACTAAAAGGCGCCGAGTTTATCTTAAAGGCTTCTGACGGAAGATATGTAAAGCTGGATCAAGGATCCTTTGCCGGATATACGGACGATAAGGCGGCAGCAGGAAGGTTTGTAACCGACAGTGACGGGCAGTTTGTGATAAAGAGGCTGCCAAAGGACACTTACACCTTCCTTGAGACAAAAGCTCCGGCCGGATATTATATCAACAACAATATAGCGCCTGTGACATTCGATGGAATCAATAGCTTTACCATTACCATTCAGGATGAGAAAATCAAAGGCGGCGGAGGTTCATCAGGTGGACCTTCCGGAAAGGATAACCCAGGCGGTCCGGGTGAAACGGTAACAATTGTGCCAGACCCAGTGCCGCTTGCAGACCTGCCAAACGGAGGATCCGTGGATCTGTTAATTGTTGACGACGGAAATGTACCTCTTGCCAAATTGCCTAAGACAGGTGACCGGCAAAATGCTGCCGGTAAGGTGATGGTGACCCTGTCTGGATTCATGATGGCTCTTTATGCAGCACTTAGCAAAAAGAAAAAAGAAAATTAATAAAATAAAGGAAATCTGTTTATTGACTTTATTAAATTAACTTGTTATAATTTTTTAGAAGTTATAACAAGGCAAAGGGGCCGGAACTTAAAAAAGTTCTGGCCTCTTTTTGCCATTTTAGGTAATGCTTCATATATGAGAAGTATGCATAACCAATCAAAGGAGGAAAAAAATATGTCATATGTGGATGAAGTCTATGACAGGGTAGTGAGCCAGAACCCAGGAGAAACTGAGTTCCATCAGGCAGTCAAAGAGGTGCTTGATTCCTTAAAGCTTGTCATTGATGCCAATGAAGAAAAATACCGTAAGATGGGTCTTTTAGAGCGCCTTGTGGAACCGGAGAGAATCATCTCCTTCCGTGTACCGTGGGTGGATGACAATGGTCAGGTACAGGTGAATAAAGGATACCGTGTCCAGTTTAACAGCGCTATAGGTCCATACAAAGGAGGCCTGCGCCTTCATCCTTCCGTCAACCAGGGAATCTTAAAATTCCTGGGCTTTGAGCAGGTATTCAAAAATTCTCTTACGGGCCTTCCAATCGGCGGCGGTAAGGGAGGTTCCAATTTTGATCCAAAAGGAAAATCAGATAGAGAAGTTATGGCATTTTGTCAGAGCTTTATGACCGAGCTGTCCAAATATATCGGAGCAGATCAGGATGTTCCTGCCGGTGACATCGGAGTGGGAGCAAGAGAAATCGGATTCTTATATGGCCAGTATAAGCGGTTGACTGGCTTATATGAAGGAGTTCTTACGGGTAAAGGCCTGACCTATGGCGGTTCTCTTGCACGTACTCAGGCTACGGGATATGGCCTTGTATATATCCTTGATGAGATGTTAAAGCATAACGGCAAGGATCTGGCCGGTAAGAATGTGGTTATTTCCGGTTCCGGTAATGTAGCGATCTATGCTACGGAAAAAGTTCAGCAGCTGGGCGGCAGGGTCATCGCATTAAGCGATTCCAACGGTTATATTTATGATAAGGATGGAATTGATCTTAACCTGATTCAGGAAATTAAGGAAGTACGCCGCGGACGGATCAAAGAATATGTGGATGTGCATCAATCGGCAGTCTATACGGAAGGAAAAGGCATCTGGAGCATCCCATGTGACATTGCCCTTCCATGTGCAACACAGAATGAATTAGATCTGGAAGATGCAAAAGTACTGAAAGCAAACGGCTGCTTTGCGGTTGCTGAGGGTGCTAACATGCCTTCCACCAGAGAAGCAACGGAGTACTACTTAGAAAGCGGAATGCTCTTTATGCCGGGCAAGGCAGCAAACGCAGGCGGAGTAGCAACTTCTGCCCTTGAGATGAGCCAGAACAGCCAGAGGCTTTCCTGGACCTTTGATGAGGTGGATGAAAAGCTTCATAACATAATGATCAATATTTACGCTAAGGCAGCTTCTGCAGCAGAACGTTACGGCGTAAAGGGAAATTATGTGGCAGGTGCAAACATCGCCGGCTTTGAAAAAGTCGTTGAAGCCATGACGGCACAGGGAATCGTATAAAAAAATAAAGGACCATTTCCCCTAAAAAGGGAACTGGTCCCAATTTTTAAAATAAGAAAATTGTGCTGGCATTATCATCATTTTTAGTATATAATAATCGTTAAGGCTTGAGGCGGAGTATACTTCGCCTTATTGTTTTCCGGGAATTATTAAAATAAAGGTAGGCATAGCGCAGCCCAAGTTTAGTAAATTAGCCGTTCGGTGAACTGCGGCGAATTGAACTTCCTTAAGATTATTAGAAAGCAGGTGATGATCCTATGCATAAATTCTTGAGAACCATTGGTTTCAGCCAATATCAAAAAGACAAGGAAATAGAAAAATTATTGGATAAGCTCTGTGAAGATTTGTCCGGCCTGAAACGGATTCAGATTGATGAGGAATCCAATCTCTGTGAGCTTCGCAGGGAAGTGGCGCCAGGTATGGGGATTGCTGTCTTTGGAGAAATGGACCGGGAAGGTAAATTTCAAAGAAGCTATTATTATCCATATTTGAAAAGCAATGATATGACATCAGAAGTAACCTGTTCCATCCAGCGTCACACGGAGCGGGAAACTTACGCCGGCCTTTTGGATGAATTTAAGGTGGGGATTTCCCTCATATTCTATATAGACAATTCCTTTGAGTGCAGGGAACGGATCATCGATCATCATTCTATGGATACCAAAGATGTCTGTCTTTCCGGCCTTGCAGTAAGTGGGAAGGTCCTTCTTCCCATTCAGAAAACAGAAATTCAGAAGGAAAAGGCCAGAGTGGCGGCAATGGACCGTAATACGCTTTTAGAAGCGGCTAAGAACGGCGATGAAGACGCGATGGAGACCCTTACCATTGAAGATATTGATTTATATTCACAGGCTTCCAGAAGGGTGATGAAAGAGGATCTGTATTCCATCATTGATTCCTGCTTTATGCCCTGCGGTGTGGAATGTGACCAGTACTCCATTATTGGAGAGATCATAAAGATAGATGAGAAGAAAAATCAGCTCACCAAGGAAGAGGTTTATGATTTCACTTTGGAGTGCAGTGACCTAATCTTTCACGTGGGAATTGCGAAAAAAGATTTGGTGGGAACTCCGGAGATCGGGCGCAGGTTTAAGGGACAAATATGGATGCAGGGCATCGTGAATTTTACAGAGCCTGTAGAATAAATTTAAATATGTCTTGACGAAAAGTGTGATTGTGAATATAATAGTAGTCGGACCGCACTCTGCGGGATCGAGTGAATGACGTTCAAGGGAGTTTAGAGCGTTAACTTTTGGGGATTCGCCCCACATAAAATCTTATAAATGTTTCTGTAGCTCAGCAGGATAGAGCGTCCGCCTCCTAAGCGGAAGGCCAGCGGTTCGAATCCGCTCAGGAACGCCAGTCAAAAACGCCGAAAACCTTGATATTACCAGGTTTTCGGCTTTCTTTTTATTTCTGAACAGACGTAATCCAGTCGGTATTTAAACTTCATCTAAGAATACAAAGTTAGGTATTTGTTTTCCTCTATAGGTTGCGTAAAGCATTTGAGAGTGTACAGAAAAATATTTTTCAATATTCTTCTCTGTCATTATGTCTTTTATTGGCCCTGTTTTGTAATCATTATCACCTAATAAAAAGCACTTATCAGCGATTCTGACTGCATGATTAGGATAGTGTGTATTAATAATACAAGATATATTTTGTTCTGAAGTAAAGCTCTGAAGCAGTTTCAACAGCCTTATTTGATTGCGGAAGTCTAAATGTGCTTCTGGTTCATCTAGTATTAAAAGCTGTGGGGAGTTTATTAATGCTCTGGCAATAAAGACAAGTTGAAGCTGCCCGCCACTTAGCTCATTACAGCATTTATTGTGTAAATCCTCAATGCCAATACGCTCCAAAACCTTATCTGCCTGGTTATAATCTTCTTTTCGAGGTGCTGCAAGATATGAATTGTGGCCCACCTTTCCAAAGACAACCATATCCCTCACTGTATATGGAAACGAGGATTTATGCGCTTGTGGTACATATCCTATTTTGCTTATGGGCTTTTTGTCATTACTTTGTTGTCCTGCTACAATGGAATAACCGTTTTTCCATTGTAATATCCCTGCAATACATTTAATAAGTGTCGTTTTACCAATGCCATTTCGTCCCATAACAGCCATTGTTTCGCCTGTTTCCATGGTAAAATTAACATTATGCAATATAGGTACTTCCTTGTGATAATAGAAGGTTCCATTTTTGACTTCTAAAAGCATTATCTTCCTCCTTTTGTGCGCCGGTAGATGATTGCAAAGAAAGGGGCACCAATCAGGGCGGTTAGAATACCAATCGGTATCTCGGCTGTTGTCAGATTTCTTGCAATGCTGTCTACCAAAATCATAAATACGGCACCCATTAAGCAGGAAACCGGAAGCAGGGTCCCATGATTGACCCCTACAAGCCTTCTGCATATGTGTGGTATAACAAGGCCGATCCAACCAATAATGCCAGATACTGTAACACAAGCAGCTGTTACCAATGTAGATAAGAGAATGATAAGCCACCGGGTGCACTGTGGGTTAATTCCCATTGTATAGGCGTCCTCATCCCCAAGGGATAAAATATTGATTTTCCAACGCAGGGCAAGTAATCCAATAATACCTGCCAGGATGGGAATACTGGAAATTTTTAAATGAGTATATGTAGTGTTGGAAAAACTACCCATTAGCCAAAATGTAATAGCTGGAAGTTTATCCCCTGTATCTGCCGCATATTTTACAAGAGAAGTAAGTGCATTAAAAATGGATGAAATAACAATACCTGAAAGCACAAGTGACAATGTTTCTGCATGTCCTTTTGTACCGGCAAGGAAAAATACTAACAGTACGCTGGATAAACCAAAAGCAAATGGGAATAGGGACATAAGCATACGACTGTCAGAAAAAAGCAGTATACCTAAAGCTGCACCAAAGCCGGCTCCGGCACAGACCCCTAAAAGATCCGGGCTTACAAGCGGATTTTGGAATGTCCCCTGTAAAGCAGCTCCGGATATAGATAATCCGGCCCCTACCAATCCGGCTAACAAAATCCGTGGAAGCCGCACATTTATCAAAACGTGATCGATAATTTTTAGTGTATCGTCTTGAGTGCCATTTAAGCGATTTATAAGTACGTTCCAGATTTCTGCAAAGCTCATTTCATATCGTCCAATAATGAGCGAACCAATTATTATCAAAATGAGCAATATACTTAGAACTATAATTGTAAGCCAATATTGTTTCTTCGAGGTCTTCTCCATGGCTACTTCATTTTCCTAAGACTTAAAATGGATGTCATATCATCATCAGTCAATGTAACGTTATGTATACGTTCATAATATCCAGCCAATTCGGTGCGGAAATCTTCCTCACTAAAGAGTTCAGGATATGATTTAGAGATCAGCCATAACGGCATAAGAGGGGAATCTGCACAAGGTGCACCCCAAGAATATGCTGTTTGTGGAATATCATAAACTTCTTTATTCTGCCAAGCGTCCAACAGCGACCAATCCTGGCCCTCAATGCTATTATTCAAAATCGCTTTTGCTGGTGCATTATGAAAGACAAAAATAATGTCAGGGTTCCATTGATAAACTTGCTCCATATCAACCTCGGCAGTTCCCTGTATGTCCGCTGCAACATTGATAAGCCCTGCCTTATCAAAGAAACTTTGAGCGTAAGCGTCAAAAGAGCTGCTTCCAGCTACCACTAATTTACCGCTCACATTGCTGAATACCCACAATGCATGCTTAGAATCGTCCGTCTGGTTTGCTAAAACTTCTGCAACTTTTGCATCGAAATGCTCCCATTCTGCCTGTAAGCCCTTGCTGCTATCTACCTCAAAGATTTCACGCAGTAAAATATCCCAAGCAATCGTCACATCTTTGGGATCGGTTAGTTTGGGCGAAAAGAAGTTAATGATGGGAAGATCAATATTTTCAAGCCCTTTTTTCTGACCTTCGCCATAATAAAGAATAATGTCGGGATTGAGTTGTAAGAGAGCTTCAGTATTGATTGAAAAGTCGTCACCAACGAATGTAGTTTCAATATCTTTATAGTTTGGAAATAACTTTGCCATTGCAGCCGCATTTGAAAAGGAAAAGGCTTTTGGATTAAGGCCAACGATCATAGTATTGTCAGGAATGACCTCAAGTAAAACGGATGTGACTGGCGGAGTAATAACTACGACATGTTTGATTTCTGATGACGGTGGAATTTCAACCACATTACCGCCCAAATCTGTAATGGTTCTTGCTTGTGATTGTACGCTTTCGGCTGGGCTGCTGCTTGCAGCTCTTTCTTTATTGGCTGTTTCCGGTGCATTGGTTGGCTGTACCTTATCAGTACAACCGACGAAAGAGAATAATATTATTACTGCTAACAAAAAAGAAATAAGAGTTTTTTTCATTTTGTCCTCCTGTTTTTACGCATGGTTTTTAATAAGGTTATTGGCGTGTTCCAGAAAACCTTTAATCGCTTCTAATTGGCTGTTTGGCAATTCGGCTACATAATCAAACAATACCTTGTCATATTTATTATGATACTCTTCGTGATAACCATATGCTAACTGGCCCTTTTCAGACAGAAATAGTTTTTGCCTCTTTTTATCATCATTGTACGGTTCTTTGTTAACAAGTCCTCTATCTTCCAATTTGAGCAATGTCTTATGCACAACAGCACGAGTGATACCAAAGCGGCGGGCGATCTCGGAACTAAATATACCTGGATAATCACCGATCATTTTGATTATGTGTATTTCGCCTCGGTAAAAAGTCATATCCTCACTACCAAAATCTAGAACATTTGTCCTGCTGTTAGAAATGTTTTCAGTAAGAGTAATAAATGAATTGATAACCTCTGTTTCTAACTTCTCCATAACTACACCACCTTTTTATATAGACCGCCTAGAAACCGTCCAGATTGAATTGCATGAACTGCTTTCAGATTGGAATTATTCAACGCCAAATCCACTTGTTTTTTAGTGGGCGGAGGTTTTATTCCATTCATATATCCAGAAAGCCAACTTAATATATTTTCTTTCGGATAATTTTCAGTTTCTGAATAGCGCCCAACCAATAGAAAATAGCTGTCATCTAAAATTGCAGCTGCAATCTTTTTCATAAAATTATTTAAGTCTTCTGTTGTAAAATCCAATATTCCGGAAGCAACAATTAAATGATAGGATTCGCCTATATCATCTGTATTAAAATCGCCAGTTATAACTGAAACACGATTTTCCATTTTATGATTGGAAATTATTCTACTTGTTGTATTTGCTACGCTTGGGTGTTCAAATACATAAGCTTTACTGTTTGGGTAGTGCTTTGCAAACTCCATGGCAAATACTCCGGAACCACCGCCCAAATCAAGCATTTTTAGTCGTGCTGATGAATTTGTAAAGACTTTTTTTATTTCATCAATAAAACCTTTTACCCGTCCAGTGGCATACATTTCAGGTACAGTCACCTCTGCTAATGAGGAAAAATCATAGCAAGAGCCGGAGGTATTGTTTAAGCCACACTTTACTTTGTCTGCAAGATTGTAAAGCGTTGTCATTTCTTCACGAAACAAAATCGTTTTCCCAAGATAATAGGGACTTGACTTAGATAAATATGCGTTACCTTCTTTCGTATTGTAGTAATAATTATCTTGCTTTTCTATATAACCACATGAAAAAAGTGCAAGTAAAAGCAAATCAATATTTCTTTCACAATATCCAGTCTTTTCGGCAATTTCTTTTGCCGAAGCTGGGTTATCTAAATAAGAAAAGATATCTGATTTAATTGCTTCAAACAGCAGCTGTGCCGACTGATATTGTCTAAGTACCTGATAGTAACTATCAGGCGTAATTTCTGACTGCATATATTTAACCTCCCTTTGTAGTTAGTTTAAACTAACATAATTGTATGCATAGCATACAATAAAAACAATTGTATGTCAAGCATATATTTTTACTTACAAAAGCTGTCGGTTCGTTTCCTGCGGGTTTGCCGCCGCTGCTTTACGGAAAGGAAATGAATCGGTAATTTGGCTGGTTCCTTGGTTTAGGCAGCTGCGTACAATGCAAACCCTGAATAGTCTGATAGAAAAAGTATATAGGATTAAAAAATACCCTTAATATAAAATGTAAAATATTTAAGTGTGATGAGAAGTAAAATGGGATAAGTAACCACTCTGTAACCGGCGAGATTTATAATGGAAAAAACATACCAATCAGAGTCAAAGTCCTAATTGTAACTATGTTTTGTAACCTTTTTTCGCTGTATAAATTCTGTATAGGAAGACTCCAACTTACAGGGTATGATTTACTGTCGGATCCATGGCAGCAGCGGTGAAAATAAATTTCATATGGAGTTCTTAATATGACAACCCTGGTCTTATAGGTCAGGATAAGATAGATGAATAAATATTAGCTAAGGAGGGGGACTTTATTATGAAAAAAGTGAGAAGTAAATTCAGGCGAAGCCTGGCAGGTTTCCTTGCTTTCTGTATAACCGCCACATCATTTAATACGGTGTCATGGGCGGATGTAGGAAATGCGTTAGAGACTCAAAATGTTACATTTATCATGTCCGGAGAGGATCTAAAGGATTCTGCCCAGGCAGCAGTTGATGAAGGAAATGCACTGGATTTTGATGATCTGGGCATTACTTCAGAAGAAGGCGCATCAAAGGAATATAAGAAATTATTTGAAGGTGGTTCCGTATATGAATTCATGCCTTCTTATGATACGGATGAGGAAGAAGACGCTGACGGAGCGCTTTTAAGGATGTTTATCCAAGTGAAGGATCAAAAGGAAGGATATCAGCTTACCGGAAATGAAAAGATAATTTTTCTGTATATGAATGATTCAGAAGGAACTATAAAATTCCGTACTGATATTGACGGATATTTAACAGAAAAAGTTTCCGTCAAAGGAAATACTTTTTTACTGGAAAAGGAAATAACAGTACCAGGCGGGAATGGGAAGGGAGAAAATCTGCCCCCCGGGAAAGGTGCTGCGGAAGAAGAAACGACTGCTCCAGAAGAAACACCGGATGTAACACCGGATACAACAATTGCGCCGAGTAAAACCGAAGAGAACACAGAGTCTGCCGTTGTACCAGAGGAAGTAACTGAGGCTCCAGAAGAAACACGGGATGAAACACGGGATGAAACGTCAGCTCGGGATGAAAGTAAAGAGAATACGGAGATTCCCGCTGTGCCAGAAGAAAAAACGCCGGAAAGCAAGGAGCAGAATTCTGACCGTGGCTCAGAGGTTAACGAGCCTAAGGAACCTGCTGCGGAAAATACGGGTGCCGCAACAGAACAGATCTCCATGTCCCGTCATTTGGTGCATGTATTGACAGCTCCTGTTGGAGATACTGTTTCGGATGAAGTTGCCACACCGGGTAATGCCAGCGAAACAGTGGAGAATGAGGAGAAAAATGGATCTGACTCTCAAAATAACACAAAAAAAGCAACTAAGGGAGAAGAATACAGACAAGTTATCGTGGATGAGTCTTATTATGCTAAGGCTTATGTTGTAACCTTAAAGGACTTAACGTCTGTTCAGAAAGACGGCCTTACACTTATCGTTAATCATCACGCTTATTATAATGATGAGGAGAAGGTGGAAACAGAGACCTTAACAGGTTTTGATGTGGGAGAAGAGGTCTTTGCCAGTGATTATAACTGGAATAAGGATACGTTAGAGTATTTGGGAGGTCCTCAGGATCATATCATTATCGGGGAACAGGAAGAGAACAAACTTGATCTTTATTATGAAGAGATTGTTCCGGATAAGGAAGAGGAAGATGTGGTGGTTCAGCCAAAATCCTATGCGGCTTTAAGAGCCAGATCCGCTTTCAGCCTTCTTAGCGAAGACAGTACAACACCTGGAATGGTATTTCCAACAAAAACTGCTCAATGGGTAGATGAAAATAATGGAATCGCTAAAATTGAATTTTCCATATTTGGAAATCCGATTCGCCAGGGCAGCGATGTTGTATTAGTAATAGACAGTTCCGGAAGTATGGCAGGTAAAAAGTGGACGTTAGCCGTAAATGCAGCCAAAGCCTTTATCACGAATTTGTATAAGCCGCAAGATGGTGTGGCTTCAGATAACCGCCTGGCTATTGTTGATTTTGATTCCAGTGCGGCAAGGTATCCATCAGGGTCAGGGGATTCTTTCATAAAGGCAGACGATACCATCAGGGTCAATCAATCGACGTATACAGCAGCGAAATATTTTACGGATTATGTATTGGCCTCGAAGATGTCTGCGCTAGGTGGTACTAATTATGATGTAGCCTTTGATAAAGCAGAAGATGCAATTAATGGGCGCTGGGATTCCTCAAGGCCTGCGTATATTGTATTTATGAGTGATGGGGAACCAAGGGATAATGTGTTGAGCCCTTACCGTACGGGAGAAGCAGGAGCGAAAAGGCTGAGAGACGATGGTGTTACGATCTATTCCCTGGGACTTGATATTGGAAATTTAGCATTTAATGGCTTTATCATGCCATTAGCCAGCGAACCAAAGAACACTTATGCTAAAAATATTAAGGATATCAACCAGCTGCCAGAGGTATATAACAATATTGCAAGCTCCATTAAAATTGCAGGTACCAATGCTGTGATTACAGATGTAATCAATACAGATGCATTTGATATTGTCACAGATTATAATGGCGGTGCATGGTATGATGCGTCTACAGGTACTGCAACTAAATCAGAGGACGGCCGTACCGTAACATGGGACTTCGGAAATATTTCAGAAAATAAGGAAACCTTGACGATTTACATCCAAGTGAAAAAAAACGTACAGGGCGGCACATCACCTTATACGAATAAGAATGCGGATGTAACTTATAAGGATCCCAATTATGTGATCAAAACGAAAGACATACCGAACCCCCGTTTAGCTGTGGGGGATGTAGGAAATATCACAAGGAACTACTATCTGGTAAATAAAGATGGATATCCTATCAGTTCCACCGAAGCAACAGGTCAGATCGTTGATTTCAACAAACGCGTTGTATTAGGAACCGATTTATACGAAAGTGATTCGCTGCCATTTGGAACCTACGCTGTTTCCACTCCGGCAGTGATTCAATATGAAGACAGCAAATATCAGTATGTTGCTGCCAGTGCAGGTACCGGTAAGAATGGATCACCAAATCCGTCCGATGTCAGCTTAAACGCCCAGAATAAGGCCGTTAATCTATATTTTGGCTATCAGTTCATTTCAGATGTCACGGTAACATTTGACGGAAATGGAGGAACTCCTTCTGTCAGCACAGTTACAATTCCGAAGGATACAGCGCTTGGAGATAAAATTGCAAAGGCGACAAGGGATGATGACTATATTTTCATAGGTTGGAATACCTCTCCTGATGGAAAAGGAGCCGCTTTTACAGAAAAAACTATCGTATCTGAGAATAAGACTGTTTATGCACAGTGGAAGGCTAAAACCACAGTGGTTATTACTGCGGATCAAGTGATTAAAACTTACAACGGCCAGCAGCAGTCAGTTGATGGGTCTTCTTTCACAGCAAGCGGTCTTCCGGCAGATTATACATTGACTGGTATTACGGCAGTGGGTTCGGGAACGGATGTAAAGGACGGCGGTTATCCCATCATCCTTTCCGGTAGTCCCCAGATCCTTAATGATAGCGGAAATAATGTAACAAATCAGTTTAAGTTTACAACGGCTTCAGGCAAACTGACGATTGAACCGAAGGCAGTGACCATTGAAGTAAAGGATGCCTCCAAGCCCTATGGAACCCCAGATCCGAAATTTAACGGAACCGTATACGGTCTGATCGACCAGAATGATCTTGGAAGCGTCTTATATACGAGAAGTAATCAAGGGATTGAGGCGGTAGGAAGATATCCGAATGTCATTGTGCCGGCGTATATAGAGAATCGCAATTATACCGTTACAGTAAAAAATGGAAACTTTGAGATCAAGACAGCATCGTTTGAAAATGCTTCCTTAACAGGAAACGGCGGTACCTGGGAATATGACGGAGCTCCTCATGCGGCAGGAGCAACACTTGAGAATGCGCCTGGTTATACTATTTTCTATCAGGAAGGGGATGGAGCTTGGACTACGGCTGCTCCAAGTGTTACTAATGTATCAGAGGGAGCGAAAACCGTTCAGGTAAAGGCGACGAGAACAGGATATGTGGATCTGTATGCAGGTGATATAACGATCAAGGTAACTCCGAAGGATGCAACCATAAAGGTAAAAAACAGCTATAAGCAATTTGATCAGCCGGATCCTGAATTTAAAGGTATGGTAAGCGGCCTTATTAATGGCGCAGACTTAGGTACAGTCACTTATTCCAGAACCAATTCTGAAGAGGGAGTGGGTAAGTACCAAGAGGTATTAAATGCGAACTATACCCCAAATGACAATTACACCGTAACTGTCATGAAAGGAGATTTTGAGATCAAGTTAGCCAAGGATCCGGATGTGGACTTAAAGATTAAGGGCGGAAGCTGGTCCTATGATGGAAAGGCTCACAAGGTATCGCTGGATGTATTCGATGGGATCTTTGCGAAACTGCAGAAATACAAGATCGAATACAGTATAGACAAAGGTGAGAACTGGTCCGAAGTTGTTCCAAGTGTAAAAAATGTAGATGATGGAACCCTGACAGTGATTGCCAGAGGAACAAGGACAGGATATGAGGACTTAGTATCAAATGAAGTAACCTTGAGCATCACTCCAAAAGCAGTCACCATTACCGTAGAAGATGCTTCCAAACCGTTTGACCAGCCGGATCCGGTGTTTACAGGAGAATTAAATGGTCTTGTGACAGAGGACGACCTGGGAACAATCAGCTATGTAAGAACCAATGACGCAGAAGGAGTCGATGTATATCCGGGAGTTTTGAATGCAAAATACACAGAGAACTCCAACTATGAAGTAACCATTATCCCGGGAACCTTTGAAATTAAAACAGCTTCCATGGAAGGTGCGAAAGTAATTATTGCAGGCGGTGAATGGCCCTATGACGGAAATTTACATACAATCACCGCTGACATAGAGAATGCGGATGGCTACGTAATCTACTACCAGACAGGAAATGAAGAGTGGACGACAGCACCGCCCAGCATAACCAACGTACAGGAAGGTACCGTAATCGTATCTGTGAAGGCTGTAAAGCCCGGATATGAGACTCTTACCGCAGAGCCGGTAGAAATAAAGATTGTTCCCAAGGCTGTGACCATTACCGTAGAAGGTGCCTGGAAGTATTATGGCAGCAATGACCCGGACTTTGTCGGAACCGGACCGGAACTGGTAAATGCAGGAGATCTGGGGACGATCAGCTATGTGAGAATAAATCAAGCGGAAGATGTAGGGGAGTATGAGGAAGTTTTAGATGCCAGATACCAGGAGAATCCCAATTATTCGGTTACTGTTTCTAAGGGAAACTTTGAGATCAGGACGGCTGCCATGGAAGGTGCTAAACTGACGGCGGAAGGCGGCGAGTGGATCTATGATGGCACGGCCCATGAAGCAAAGGGATTATTAAAGAATGCCGATGGTTATACCATTTACTACAAAACCACAGACAGCGACTGGAGCATGACACCATCAAGCGTGACCAATGTGTCCGAAGGAACGGTAACCGTTTCTGTTAAGGCAGTTAAGAGAGGCTATGTAGATCTGACTGCAGATGACGTGACTCTTAAGATCAATCCCAAGGAAGCTTCCATTAAGGCAGATAGTTTCTGGAAATTCTATGGAGAGCCAGATCCTGTGTTCACCGGAACACCAGACGGCCTTATAAATGCCGGAGATCTTGGAGAAATCAAGTACGTGAGAACCGATAATGGAGAAGATGTAAAGAAATATCCGGGAGTTTTAGACGTAGTATTTACAGAGAATTCCAACTATACCGTGACCGTTACAAAGGGCGATTTTGAAATTAAAACAGCATCGATTCCCAACGCTTCCGTAGAAGGAGCCGGCGGTGATTGGGTGTATGACGGAGCCGCTCATGCGGCTGAAGCAAGGCTTAACAATGCGGATGGTTATACCGTATATTACAAGGTTGGAAATGATGACTGGAGTGCCACACCACCAAGCGTGACCAATGTATCCGATGGACTGGTAACCGTATCCGTGAAAGCGGAAAGAACCGGCTATGAGCCCCTGATATCAAAGGATATAACTCTTAAGATCAATGCAAAGCCAGTGACCATCACGGCAGATAATTCCTCCAAGAACTTTGGTGAGAAGGATCCGGTATTCACAGGAATGGTAGATGGTCTGATAAACCAGAATGATCTTGGAAAGGTTATTTACATAAGAAGTAATGCGGGGGAAGAAAGCGTAGCATTTTATGGGAATGTAATTGTACCGGCTTATACTGCAAATGACAATTACATTGTAACTGAGAAGTATGGGAACTTTGAAATCAAGACAGCATCAATTCCCAACGCTTCCGTAGAAGGAATCGGAGGAGAGTGGAGGTATGACGGATCCTCTCATGCAGCGGGAGCAGAGCTTAAGAATGCGCCTGACTATACTGTTTTCTATAAGCCGGGAGATGGTAAATGGACAGAAACAGCACCACGCGTAGCCAATGTATCCGATGGTCCATTAACCGTCTACGTAAAGGCAGTCAGAACGGGATATGTGACTCTGGAAGCAGAACCAGTCATTATCAGGATAATGCCGAAGGAAGCATCCATAAAGGTAGATCATAACTGGAAATACTTTGACTTGGCGGATCCGGTCTTTGACGGCAGGGTAAGCGGTCTTGTAAACAAAACAGATTTAGGTACTGTCAGTTATATCAGAACCAATGATGACGAGGGAGTAGGTAAGTATCAAGAGGTTTTAAGTGCTCAATACACTTCAAATACTAACTACAACGTAACCATTGCGAAAGGCGATTTCGAGATCCGGTTAGCCAAGGATCCGGATGTGACTTTAAAAATCAAAGGCGGAAGCTGGCCCTATGATGGAAAGGCTCACAAGGCATCACTGGATGTATTCGATGGAATCCTGACGAAACTGCAGAAATACAAGATCGAATACAGTATAGACAAAGGTGAGAACTGGTCCGAGGATGTTCCTAGTGTAAAAGATGTAGATGAAGGAACCCTGACCGTGATTGCAAGAGGAACAAGGACTGGATATGAGGACTTGATATCAAATGAAGTAACCTTAAGCATCACTCCAAAAGCAGTCAACATTACCGTAGAAGGTGCTTCCAAACCGTTTGACCAGCCGGATCCGGCGTTCACAGGAAATTTAAGTGGTCTTGTGACAGAAGGCGACCTGGGGACAATCAGCTATGTGAGAACTAATGACGCAGAAGAAGTCGATGTATATCCGGGAGTTCTGAATGCAAAATACACAGAGAACTCCAACTATGAAGTAACCGTTATCCCGGGAACCTTTGAAATAAAAACAGCTTCCATGGAAGGTGCGAAAGTAATTATTGAAGGCGGTGAATGGACCTATGACGGAAATTCACATGCAATCACTGCCGGCATAGAGAATGCGGACGGCTACGTAATCTACTACCAGGCAGGAAATAAAGGGTGGACGACAACACCTCCAGGCATAACCAACGTTAAGGAAGGCACTGTAACCGTATCTGTGAAGGCTGTAAAGACCGGATATGAGACTCTTACCGCTGGTCCGGTAGAAATAAAGATCATTCCCAAGGCCGTGACCATTACCATAACAGATGCCTGGAAATATTATGGCAGCGATGACCCGTCCTTTGGCGGACCCGGACCGGAACTGGTAAATGCAGGAGATCTGGGGACGATCAGCTATGTGAGAACAAATCAAGCGGAAGATGTAGGGAATTATGAGGAGGTTTTAGATGCCAGGTACGAGGCGAATCCCAATTATTCGGTTACTGTTTCCAAGGGAAATTTTGAAATCAGGAAGGCAACCATGGAAGGTGCTGAACTGTCAGCAGAAGGCGGCAAGTGGATTTATGACGGAGCGGCTCATAAGGCAAAAGGATTATTGGATCATGCAGATGGCTATACCATTTATTACAAAGCCGGTGAGGGCGACTGGAGCATCACACCACCAGGTGTGACCAATGTATCGGAAGGGCTGATGACAGTATCTGTAAAAGCAATGAGAAACGGTTATGAGGATCTGAACGCAGATGATGTAACACTTCAGATCATTCCCAAGGCAATTGCCATTCATGTGAATAGCAGCTCCAGGTTTTATGATCAGCCGGATCC
>POVV01000317.1_pt1 | contig 35214 bp, 33 predicted proteins | sample 1560271 | NCBI WGS metagenome assembly POVV01 (sample SAMN08337232, study PRJNA429181) | Bioreactor metagenome, whole genome shotgun sequencing project. | biome: cows' rumen and soil; feature: anaerobic; isolation source: anaerobic chemostat enrichment culture, galacturonate as sole carbon... | reverse complement strand
CTTCTGCAAGGCGAGACCGAAGTGCTTCATAACTGAACAGACCTTTGTATTTATCTTCAATACACTGAGGTGTACCGCCGATTAAAAATCCAATATGCTTTGCTTTGCCCTGTAACACGTCGTTATAAATAGTCAGAATTTTTTCATAATTGTTTTGTCTTGTGATGGAGTTTGGAATCTTAAAGATATTGACAAGTTCATCAATGAAAACCAATAACCCCTTATATCCGGCGTTTACTAAAAAAATAGCAAATATTTTCAAAAAATCATACCATGTTTCATCCGTAACAATGAAATTAATATCCAAATCTGCCTTTGCTTCTTTGCGGGATGTATATTCACCGCGAAACCACTTCAGTACATTTGATTTCATTGCGGCATCATCTTGTCGGTATGCTCTCCAGTAAGCAGCAATTGCCTTGGCAAATTCAAAACCGTTGACCATACCCTCAAGAGAACCAGCTACAGCATATATCTGTTTTTCAACTAATAGATTGAACTCTTCGCCTTCTGCTTCGGACTGTGCTCTTATAGACGCCTGTATGCTTGAGATCCATTTTTCCAAAATCAACGGCAGTGCACCACCATCCGGCTTTGATTTCGTTGAAAGGTTTTGGATCAGTTCTTTATATGTTGCAAGTCCTTGCCCTTTTGTTCCCGCAAACCGTCGTTCAGGTGAAAGGTCAGCATCAACCACAGCAAAACCTTTTGCTGTAGCATAATTACGTATGGTTTGAAGTAAAAAACTCTTACCGCTGCCATACTTACCAACAATAAACCGAAAAGAAGCACTTCCATCCTCAATCATTTCAATATCATGTAAAATCGCTGCGATTTCCTGTGTTCGTCCTACCGTGATGTATTCAAGTCCTACGCGGGGAACGACACCGCCCTTTAATGCATTTATTAGTATATTGGCTATCCTCAACGGCAATTTATTTTCCATAATATTACACCATTTCCTTAATTTTAGTTATATATTCTTCATATATAATCAGACTATCGTCAAGTTCAAGAATGTTATCACCGATTGTGTCAATCGCCTTTTCATTAATACTGTCAGCCAACACTTCCAGCATGACCCCGTTGGCATCTGCAAAATGTTTCAGATTTGTATCCCCTTGAAGTATTAATTTGAGTGCATTCACTTCTGTTTCCTCAAGTATATTAAAAAGACTTGTCCAATTGTCTTGCATTGCTGCAGAGGCATCGGCAAAAACAGTTTGAGATATAATAGGACTAGTCTCTACTGTGGTTGATTCAAAAAACATCATAGGTTCGGTATCTGGCACGATTAGTTTTTCCTGAGTGTCATCAGCTTCAAGTCTTATTTTATGAAGAGAAGTTTCATCCACGGATACAACAATTTTTGTTGCTTCTTTGTAATACTCATGCACCGCTTCGTTAATTATATTTTCAAGGGAAAGGCCCACAGATTCAAGCTTTTTTATAAGCTCACTGTCAACTAAATGAATATCAGCAGACAGCTTGTGTTTGAATTTTGTAACTTTTCGTAACTCGGACTCTGTTTGCTTCATAATATAGCCAATGAGTTGCCGACCGCTATTCATAGACAGTGTGGAACTAAAAGACCAATTGTTTTTAGAACATATATATATTTCTTTATCGGAAAACACAACTTTCTTATCCGGTAACTTAATCGCCGAATAAAACAATGCATCCTTAAAAGGCGTCCAAATGGACATCTTATTCGTCGGATAAAAAATCAAATCATCAAAAATGATACCAACTCTATTAAAAATAACTCTAAGCTTATGGATTACAGTACAAAAACAATCACTGAGCTTCCCTTTTGTATCATCGGTAAAAAAAACTGATTTTCTGATATCATACTTTGAAACATTGCAAAATAAATCAAAGTTGTCGTTCATGTCTGTTTCATACATGAATACCTTGGCATAGTGTGCTTGTAGATTATTTTCGCAGACAAATTCCTTAAATGGCTTCGGGAGATCATAATAAATATGATAGTCCTTTATCCACTTAATCACATATTTATCGATCGAAGAGTCAAAATGCTTGAAAGCTCTCCAAAAAGACATTAGCTTATCCAGTCCTTCCTGAGAGTCAGCCACTCCGATATTATGAATCAGCTCGTAAATATAAACAAAGGCATATGATAATGAAACGTTTGTGATATTACCCTTTCTTACATCAGTCCGCCATGTAAAATATGTTCTGAGCTGCGCATAACTCATTTGCTGGTAATAAGGAAAATAATTTGAAAACTCTACATAACCATTGTAATCATCCTCGTAATCCTTCATAAAAACAGCTTGTTTATAGAATACTTTGGAATTATTAATCCGTGTTTGTTTGTTGTAAAAATGAGAATTGAAATTAAATGGAAGCTGGATATCTCTTGCTATTTGTCTCATTTCATTAAATATCTTACGATTTTCATCAACGACAGGATTTACTACTTGCGGCTGAGGGGCAGAAAATGCCTGATTGCTGTTTGTTCCTCCGTCAATTTCAATCTCTACAAAAACCTCATCTTCATAGGAAACAGAAGTAACATTTTGTAGAAACTGTTTTAATTGATTTTCCTTTTCTTCAAAAAAAGATATTTGGCCCGGTATTTTAACAGATTTATATTTCTTGTCAATTTTGTTCATACGCATTTTAATTACGAGAAATACCCGCTACCTCCTTTTTTTGATATAAGCTATCTCTCTAATAGTCTATTCCTTTCAATCTTTGACGGCTGTAGATAAACTTAATCGATCATCATCTTCATCATAATTCTTTTATTGCTACCGATAGAGATAATATATCATATTATTATGGATAACGCAAACAAATGTTCTTATGTTTGATTTTCTTCACACTGTGTGTTCATAACAAAATACACAATAGAAAACAAGGCACAGATTATTATCCCTGTCCCTTGTTTTCTACTATCGGCTAATAAAATATTTACATGTAATTCAATATTACTTTCTTCACAATTTGACACAAACTTCACAATTCCTTGTTGCTGTAATTCTGATGACCTTTCATCAACTATAATCAGGATATTGGCATTCCGATATAATATAAAGGGAAGTTTTTGTCCGCATCCCCTCTCTAATAGTCATTTTCTGCCACAGGATACCTGCTCCTAAAGCTCTCCGCATCATACTCACTGTCTCTTATATGATCCGGCATTGAATGATCACTTTTCAAAAAATAATCATCCGTTTCAAGCAGCTTATCCCAGGTTACGTCCAAATTATAATATGCTCCGTTCAGCTTCACAAGATTCCATGCATGAAGCTGAGCAGTTCCGTCATGATCCACAGTTCCCTTTACTATTCGGCAGTCTATTCCCGCTTCCCTTAACAGCCTGTATGCCGCCACGCTGTAGCCCTGGCATCTTGCAGTACGGTTGATCAGTGCCGCATAGGCCGTGGTATCCAGATGATAGTTATCATTGTTCTGATGAATGATGTCATACGTCACAGTGCTGTACAGATAATCATGGATTTTTCGTATCTTTTCATAATCCGATGCAAACAGATCAATATCCAGCTTTTTCAGAATTTCCTTAACCGCACTGTCTGTCCTCGTTTCCTGTTCCGGTGTTGTATAATATATGGGTTCTATCCCTATCGTATAGAGGTACTGTGTGCCTAGCCATATATGACTGTAGGACAATGTATACCCACCGTACTGGTAGCGTATGTAATCCCCGTCAGTCGGTTTGACATCGATTTCAAGTGCGTTCATCATCAGATCCTCAACCAGCAGGCTGATATCACCCATGTACTCGCCCTTAGTATAAAAGGTCAGTGTGATACGTCTGTCATGCTGCTTTAGGCTTTTTTGAACGATATCTGCAGTTTTGCCCTCATCTTTAAACACAATATCATATACTCCGCTGCGAATATACTTTTTTGAGGAGTCCTGCCTTATTGCTGCCGCAGCAGCTGCAGAGATTCCCATAAGCAAAAGAATTCCGGCTGCAGCAATCTGTTTATATCCTATCATGCTTCCTCCGGAATATAAGTATTTGCTGTCAATCCGGCACACAAGTATCCCATATAGCATTGGATATGAAATACATGTCCTTTCCCAGGCTGCCCGAGAAAGCACACTTACCGGGAACGTGCCAAGTCTCCGATACTCGCTTATCTACTTACTTCCAGCCTGCTTTAGGGCATCTTCAGCTGCCTCTCTGAACAGATCATAGTTAACTGTAGCTCCGGATATAGCATCTACTTCCTTTACGCTGCCGCCTTTAACCAGCTGCTCTGCATATTTTTTACATGCAGTTACAGCCTTCTGTGCCATGTTATAATAATCACGGTTGCTTATCTTACCGCCCTCCATACCATAATCTTCTGCTTTTAATGTACCGTCCGGCTCATAGGTCTCAAAAGTGCATTCAGTTATGACTCCTCCGCTTATGGTAATATCAACCACTCCGTAACCATTGCCATAGCTTGCGCCATCCTCCTCATCATATACTGAGCTCTGCCCCTCATAGGTACCGTCGCTGTAGCTTGCTTTATTTCCTCCGCAGGAAGTCAGCCAAACCATACAGGTCATAATCATCAATAAACCTATGCCATTTTTTAAACTCATAAAAATCCACCTCACTCTGTGAATCTGATATGTCCGGTAAAATTCTCATTCACCGTCTGTCTGGCTATCCTGCCGCTTCGCAGCACGATCTGCCGCTGCGCTACGTCTCCTACCTCAGGGTCATGGGTGACCACTATCAGTGTCGTGCCTTCCTCATGCAGCTTGCGAAACAGCTCCACCACTATCTCTTCATTGGCCTCGTCTAAATTACCCGTGGGTTCATCTGCGAGGATGATTTCCGGATAGTTGATCAGTGCCCTTGCCACGCATACCCGCTGCTGCTCTCCCCCGGAAAGCTGACTCGGCAGGTGCCTGGCTCTTTCTGCCAGACCTACACGATCCAGCGCTTCCATGGCCTCTTTCTCATCCGGAACACTGTGATAATACTGTGACAGCATAACATTTTCCAGCGCTGTCAGATAGTTGACCAGATGGAACTGCTGAAATATCAATCCGATCTTATCGCGCCTTATATCTGTAAGTCTTTTGGCAGGCTCTTTCGCTACATCCACTCCGTCTAACAGCACATGCCCCTTAGAGGGCTTGTCCATGCAGCCGATAATATTCATCATAGTGCTTTTGCCTGAGCCTGAGGGGCCCATGATTGATACCCATTCGCCCTTCTCCACCGAGAAATTCACATCGTCAAGAGCATGGAGATCACCATAGATCTTAAATACATTCTGAAACTCTAAAAGACTCATATATCATTCTCCCTTCAGTACCAATGCCGGATCAACAGATGTTGCACTGCGTATCGGAATCAGGCATGCAATGCTTGTGACGGCGATTGAGACTATTATTGTAATCGGCACGAGAAGCGGCCGAAACGAGATATAGCTGCTGAATACATTGACACTTACGAACTGTGCAAATGCGAATCCGACAAATGATCCCAATATGCCGCCAAGTGCTCCGAGCACCACTCCTTCTCCCATGAATTCTGTGATGATACCTTTGTCTGTAGCTCCGATTGCCTTCTTAAGGCCTATCTCGCTTCGCCTTTCTGAAACTACCGCTGTCATAGTCGTAGCGACACATATCATGGTGAGCGCCAGTACGATGACAGTTACTAAAAGCACCAGTGCCTGCAGCTTCGAGAGCACAGTGGTCTCCGAGGCCGTGACTCTTTTGACCAGATTCGCACTGATTTCGGTGCTGCTTTCGTTTATTTCCTCCACATACTTCTGCAGCTGTGCCGAAGATGCAGAGACGCTGACCTCCGCTATATCCACGTTGTCAGACTTACCTGTAAGCTCTGACATATCCTCCATGGAGATATAGACATATTCCTCTTCAGAGCCGCCTGTATTCAGTATTCCGGTTATAGTAAAGTCGATAGTGCTGTCCATCTGGGTCTTATCCTCCGGTGTAAAATTAACGCTTACACTGTCTCCAATACTGAGTTCGAGGCTCTGGGCAACATTTTTCCCTACCAGTATCTCATGTGCATGAGCGGGATATGCTCCATCTACCAGCCAGTATGGGCTGGTCTTTTGTACGTCAGCCATCTCAGTACCCGCTGCCATGATTGGCTGCTCATGTATTCGTACGGTGTTGTACTGATACGGAGTGGCCCCCACCAGCTCTACTGAAGGGATAACTGCGAGGCTCTCCTGCATTTTTGCAAGAGTAAAGCTATCTGCTGCCGGCATAAAAATCATATTTGCACCGTAGCTTCGAAACTGCGCGCCCATCTGCTGCGGTACATCTACATATATTGTCACAAGTCCCGACAGTATGGTGGCTCCTATCGCTATCGCAAGCAGTGCCACCAGCATACGGGATCTGCGCCTCAAAAGTGAGGCGGTGATCATACGAAACAGCATTCTTCTTTTCTTCATAATATAGTTTCCTCCGTGCTGCTGTATTTATCTGCCATGCAGTACCTCTGCCGGCTGCAGGCCAAGCAGCATTCGAATAGCAGGAACACTTCCTGCAAGCGTCACTGTAATAACCAGAACGCCTACTATCGGTATGACTACAGTTCGTATAGCGATAGCTGAGCCGAATACGCTCTGTCCGATTATCTGAGCAAAGCCTATGCCTGCGAAAAATCCTGCGACTCCGCCTATGACAGATGCGATCAGAATTTCGGTAAGAACCAGTATGGTTACGGAATGATTATAGGCTCCTATCGCCTTCATCAGTCCTATCTCGCCTGAACGTTCCATCACGCTGGCAGTCACCAGGTTACTGATACCCAGTGCCGATCCGATCAGGCTCAGCACCATGATCAGCAGCATAAGAAGCTCTGTCTTATTGAGTATGGCGCCTTCAGAATCAGCCACCTGCCTGACCGGTGATGCTACCGAATCCGTGATGACCTCCTGGATCTGATAGCATATGGAGCTGACATAGGCTGTGCAGTACCAGACCTCATACTGTGCTACAGTCAGAGACGAGGGATTCTTAGCTGCCTTTTTCGCCAGCTCATTATCCGGTGTAGTGAGTGCGCTGACCTCTATGCTGTCGATGCAGCCTGACAGATCCGCCAGATCCTGCACCACCCCAAGCGGCACATAGAGCTGGCTGTCCTCATCTCCTCCGGACTCATAGATACCCACTACGGTGAGTTCTTTTGATGCCGCAGTGCCGTTAAGCGTTATACGGTCACCCACCTTTATACCTTTTTTATCAGCTAATGAAGCGCCTGCCATAGCTACATCGGTGCCCATGTCCGATTTCTCATCGATCCACTGTCCTTCACGTATATCCCACCAGGAACGTAAGCTGCTCATACCGGCATCCAGCTGTTCTCCCGTTGGCAGATCTAAATGGTGGTCGAACCAGCTTCCCACCACCTCCGCCTGAGTCCCATCAGACAGCTCAGCTGACACGCTAGTAAACGGTGCGAAATCCACTATATTAAAGGCCCAGAATATGGTCTTTATATTGCCAAGCTCCGATTCTTTTAAATATGCACCGCCCTTTTTCGCACCATCGACATCATAGAGGCTGCTCACTACAGAGGACTGCTGCGGCACCACAGTGATATTGGCACCATAGGTTTTAAGCTCCTGGTTGACCTTGTCTCCCACATCCATGACCACACTTATCATCGCTGTCGCCAGCGATGAACCGAGAGCTATGGTCAGTGCGATCATAAGCATCTTCTTCCACTGGTGGAGAAGTGTACCTCGAATCATTTTAAAGAACATACAATTCTCCCCCTTTACTTAAACTCAGATTCATATTCCAGCAGCCCTTCTACAGGAACTACAATATTGCCGTTTTCAATTCTATAATCAATGGGAATCGGGTTACATCCACCCTTAAAACCTATGGTATTGATATTCATGATAACATCGCATAGGTTGCAGACCACCTGCCCATTCTTTTCATAATAGCCTGTCTCACCGCAGATCTCGCAAGCATCCAGGCCTATGCCATAGGAGGCTGAATTCGGCTTTTGAATTATAATAAATCTGATGATGACATCATTATCAGTGGTATAACCAAAGCGGTGCAGATGTCCGTCATTTACCTGATCAAATGGTATTATGAAATTATCTCCGTCAGTCTTTGCCTCCTCTATGGGTGAAAGCTCTACTTCCTTGTTGGCATAAGCATTGACAGCCGTCATAATACAGATCACGAACGCAAAACATACGATACCCAGACCGCTGAAGCGTCTTAGTTTCCTCCATTTGGCTATAATCTTTCTGCGCTGAGCATTGTTCTCATAGGGTTCATTGGCTGAAAAGCTTCTGATCAGCAGTATGACAGGCACCACTATGGCAATAAGTATCGTCGTATATATGAACCAGACGCTTAAATTAGAGGCGTACTTCGATATCACGAATAAAGTGTGGTTAGATGCTATCAGCCTTTTTGCCAGAAGTATTCCAAAGGCTGAGGCAACCTGCTTTAAGGCATTTATAAGAAGTACTGAGGATGTCAGAACCAGCGCCGTATTCTTCCCCATATGCACCATCCCCTGGTATACGGATATCCCCATGATAACGATCAGTAGAAAACCAAAAAGCATACCCAGGAACTTTACAATGAAAGCAGTAGACATGATCGTCTCCTCCGTTAAGAGGATCGTATGTGGCATTTCAAGAAAAGCCGGTAAAAAGTACAAAAGCAGCATGGCCAGCTCTGTCGCAAGCATGACTGCCGGAAGGTACTCTGCCTGCTTTTTAAGTCTTTTCCCTAAAAAGGTTAACACAAAAAACAGTGCCAGCGCAGCCAGAGACACTGTATAGATATAAAGATTCCATATACCGGTATCCACCTTACTGGTCACTGTTTTAGTAACAGACATAACTATGGCACTGACGATTCCTGCTGTAAAACCGATCCGCATGATAAACGCCGCTCTGCCCTGATATGCGATCCTTATATATGCCAGAAGCATCCCTGTCATAATAGCCAGCGCTGCCAGCTGTTCTGTTGATTCCACAAGATATTTTAGCACTCTGTACACCTGCCCTAAATATGAATGATTTAACTTGTTATGAACAGAAACGCTGTGCCGCAGAAATACCTCCCCCGGCACAGCGCAATGTTTTCAGGAACGATTACCACTCCTGAGGAGTATAATCCCAACCCTCAAATGTGTAGGTCAGATTGCCGTCATCAAAATACTTGTCGAAAGAACCTCCTGGGCCCGTCTCAGCGTCTGTATGCAGCAGGTAACCGTTCTCCTCAGGGCTGTGTATCGTGAACTCCAGAGAATATGTATCTGCATTGGGAAGTGCAATATTGGCCCCATAGTGAGGTCCGTCAGATGCGCTCATCTCCATGAACGTTCCTTCTGCAGCAACCTTTCCGTCAGAGCCTGTAAGCTTATAATCAACAGTCAGGTAAGGAACCCAGTCACCCACACCAAATCCCAGATCATTCTGGAGCGCTGAGATGTCGGCCTCAATATGGAGATCGAAGTCTTCTATATTGCCATTGCCGTTAGACATAGGTACCGGCTGGAAATAAACAGCAGAAAGATTGATAAAACCGACTTCCTGATCCTCAAAAATCGGATACTCGGTGAAACCTGCAGCATCGCCGGGTGCTACCGCAGCATCAGAGCTGACATTGGCCTCGACCTTCTCTGCCTCAGATACCGCTGCCGTTGTTGCTCCAGCTTCAGTCGTAGATGCTGTGCTTTTGCCACAGCCGCTTAATGCGAAAGCTGTAATTGATGTGCACATGAACACTACAAGTGCCTTATTCATAATTATTTCCTCCTTAAATAGGTGATTTATTTTAACTCCGGACAGTTAGGTTAAATACTGCTGTCTCGGGAATTAGCGTGATTAAAATTTCCGCCGCAGGATCATTCTCTCTGAATATGCAGCTCGTCGAGTATTTCCATTACCTCTTTTTTCAGGGCCTCATGCTTTGCTTTCTTTTCTTCGGCTTCAAGTACCAGGCGCTCTTGTGCGCGATTCTTTTCAGCTTCGATATGGATGGCGCGATTCTTCCTGGTTTGTATGACAAACAGCGTCACTGCTATAGCCAGAAGAATCAGCTGCGGAAACAGGGTCTGAACCGTCGGGTAGATGCCCAGAACATCCAGCACGTCATTGGTCGGAATCCATGCCAGCCATTCAGGAGACACCATGGTGATGACATCGCCCTCGATCAGTTCCTTAATGCCTGCGCCCAAAAATGATATGGACATAAGTGACATCAGCACACCGGTAGCAGTAAAGAATGGCTTGATCGGAATCTGAATACTGAGAAAATGAATCGCAAGATAAACGAACACCAGGCATATACAGCCGATTATGAATCCTGCCCACACGCTTCCGGTATTACTGTTTGCGAGCATCGGCTGGTAGAACAGCACCACCTCTGCCCCCTCTCTGAAAACAGCTAAAAATGCGGTAAATGTCAGTGCAAAGCTGCTTCCTCTCTCAGTGGACTTCTCAGTTTTGGTCTTAACATATGAAGTCCATGCATCTGTCTCGGATTTAGACAGCATCCAGTTGCTTACATAGAAAAGCACGCACACAGCTGTCAGAGCCGTAACTCCTTCGATAACCTCCTGTGAAGCACTGTTGGCTAATTTCAGCTGGTTTAAAAGCCATGCAAGTACGAAGCTCGACACTATACCTACGGCCGATCCTATATAGACCGGAGTCACCAGCTTCCTGCGGCGCTTTCTGTCATCACCCGCAGACTTTACCAGATATGCTATGATGGCGCCTACAATTAGGATAGCCTCAAAGCCTTCCCTTAGTATGATCGAAAAACATGCGGTAAATGTTGCTACAGCTGCAGAAGTTCCGCCCGAAGACGATGATGATGAGTCAGAAGAATCATCGCTGGATGTTGTTCCATCTAAAACATTGGCATCCTCACGAAGCATTGATGCAAGCAGATCTACCTCTTCATTGAACTCATCGATACTGCCCCCTTTTTTGGCTATGGCTTTACAGGCCGAAAACTGCAGCTCCATCTCTGTCTTTCTCGAGCCGGATATATACCCCATAGCTATCCGTTCAAAACCGGTCGTTTCATAATACCCATAATAGCCATGATTGATACAATCATAAGCTGCCTTGGCATCTCCTGCTGCATAGTACTCCTTGCCTGTCTCAAATACAGCCTTCATGGCATCTACCACATCATTCCAGGTCGAAGCAGGCTGCCCCGACTCCTGGTATTCAGCCCAGGTAGCATAGTAAGACTCCTCTGCATGCACAGTCTGTGTCATATAAGTAAGCAGGCAGCACACCATGATGAACATGGCAATCAGCCTGTTTATCCTGACTTCTTTTCTTTGCATCAAATCCACCTTTCCTTCTTAATTATTCCGGCATCCATGCGATAGATAGAATCGGCATAAGCAAATGTTTCCTTGTCATGGGTTGCTATAAAAACTATCTTCCCCTGCTCCGCCATATTTCTCAAAAGCTTAAGAACTATCTCTGTATTTTCATCGTCCAGATCAGCTGTCGGTTCATCAGCCAGGATTACATCCGGGTTTCGTATAAGCGCCCTGGCAATTGCCATGCGCCTCATCTCTCCTCCTGACAGATCTGACGGTCTTACATCTCTTAAATTACCTATGCCGGTCTCTTCAAGAAGCGCCATAGCCCGCTCTTCTTCGCCGGCATCGGCTGCACGGAACAGCGTGCACGGCAAAAGTACATTATCCAATACTGAAAGCGACTGCAATGCAGCTTGTCCCTGGGGAATAACTCCAAAATGCTCATTACGGTATTGAGACAGCCTGCTGTCATCCATACTGTAAAGCTCGTCATCATCCAGTTTTACATAGCCATTGCTGGGTTTTAAAAGACCTGACAATATATTAAGAAGTGTACTTTTACCGCTGCCTGAACGTCCGAATAAAGCGATGAGCTGTCCGGAATCAAGTGACAGCGATATATCCTGTACAGCATAGAAAAAATTGCTTTCGCCGTTTTTTCGCATGAACCTTTTATTTATTTTCTCTGCCTGCAAAATCATCCGTTATCACCTCTCATTACCAGCGCCGTATCCATTCTGCCGATTCTATATGCACTAAACGAAGCCGACGCTGAACTCGCTGCAACAGAAACGCCAATCGCGCAGAGAGCCATCATCCAGAGCCTCCCGGTCCCCGGAATCAAAAACGGCAGGTTCAAAGACGTTTCAATCAGGTTGCTGAATAAAGAGACCATAAGAACCGCAAAGGCAGCTCCGGCAGTGCTTCCTGACACACTGACCAGTATCGTCTCTCCCATCAAAATGATAATCAATTTTTTCCTTGAGGCACCCGCAAGGCGAAGTACCGCAAATTCTTTTTTCCTCTCATTTGACAGCACAAAAAATGCGATTGCCATAATTGTCAGCACCAACAGCCACACCACCACTACCAGCGCTCCGGCCATATCCGAAATTCCCGAAAGCTTACCTGCCACATCAGAGACCATATTCTGTGTTTGAACCGCCTCTACACCTCTTACATGGATATTGATATCATTGAGAACCTCTTCAGCAGAGTAACCATCAGCTACATTTATCAGCACAGAAGATACGATCTGTTCCGGATCAACGCTGCCAAAATCGAATATCTTCTTTTCCTTCGCTGCCGAAATCAGGGTTTTTATGGTATCCTCGTTGGCATACACAGCCGAGTCCAGATAGGTTCCGGTTTTATCAAGCCTTGCCGCCACCCTTACATCTGAGCCGTAAAACGTCAGATCATCCCCCGTAAATGCATTCAGGCTGCTGCCCACCAGCACCTCCATATAGTCAAGTTTTTTGTTATATGTACGCTGTGCCCACGGAAGAATCGCAAAATCTGTTGTCGGATCAAATCCTATGATCTGCACTTTGTAAGAGCAGCAGCTGGCTGTCGACGAGGCCAGAAAGAACTGTTCTGACATCTGTCCGATACCACTCACCTTAGACAGTCTGTCTACATACGATTTATCCATATAGAAATATCCCGGATTACCCTGAAGAATTAATCCTGTAAGAGAGGACTTCGTGACCGCCTCGTAAGGAACCACCATGATATCAGCTCCCAAGCGCGTTTCCAAAGAGTTCAATCCGTTTTTCAGACCTGATATCATCATTGATCCTGCCAGCACGGAAAAGCTTAAAAGTGCCGACAATGCTGTCATCGCCGCTGTTCTTGCAGGTCTGTGCAGACAGTTGCGAACCGGAAGACTTTTAAAAATTGACATGTCACCTCTTCCTCCTGAGGTTCACCGGCAGCGATACAGCAGTTATTATTAAAATCGCGCAGCCGACCGCCAGAACAGCAGGACGCATGACTGCCTGACATCTCATGGTATCTGACATACACATAGATATCAGCACATCAGGAAACAGCATAGCAAGGATAGTAACCGGTATCCCGGCCGTGATAAATGCCGCTTTGATCTTTCGGTCCTTTGCTATCATGCAAAGAATGTACAAGATGATCAGGACTGCGCCGGTACCCGTCACCGCGCGCTGCGCCCAGTGGCACAGCATGTAGTTGCCATCCTCCTTAGCATTGCAGGCATGAAACAAAAATTGTGTACCAAAGGTCAAAAAAATACTCAGTGCCAGTAAAAGGACTGTTAAAAAATTACTCGCTGTATGGTCGGATTTCATATTCTGGCACATGCCGCCTTTCTATCTGTTTTTTCTTATCTGGCGGAAGCCTCATTGATTCAGGCTTCCAATCAGTTGCCATTTTGTTTCTGTCCGCTCGATCGGCAGACTGCTGTCTGCTGCTCCAGAGATGTTCCTTCTGTTTTCTGGCATTCTCAGAGCGCACACCGGGGTGGTTGTGTGGACTAACGTTTTTATAGCCATGCATACCTGCTCCTCCTGTATAATTACCGGGTGATGTGTTCATTGTTCTGCAGATCCGTCCTGCGAAGCCGCTTATAATCAGCATATACATGCTTAGACCGCATTACTTTTCCTTCAAAGCTTTCAAATATGATTTTCTGTATTCACAAGGTGTTGTTCCGACAACTTTTTTGAATACATAACAAAATTGTGACAGGTTGCAGAATCCGACCTGGATGGCTATATAAGCAACGCCCAGCTTAGAATGTATCAGCAGCCTCCTGGCATGCTCACAGCGTATTTCATTGTAATATTGTAACAGCGTCATTCCGGTTTCCTTCTTAAATACTCTGCACAGGTAGCTTTTATTTACAAACAACCTGTTCGAAATAGAACTCAGATTAAATTTCCGAGGGAATGTTTCATGCATGATTTCCTGCGCTCTGAAGGTAAGCTCTGATTTAGCTCCATTCCACCGTGCATTCTCAGGACTGCACCGATTGCAGATTTCGTATTCACCATCACAGCGTTTATCAGGCCAGGATATTACTTTTAGCTGTTCACTACACATAATTCATCCTCTTTCTTTGTTTTCTCCCCCCATGCCTTTGAACGCGACAGTTAGTACAAGCTAACTCAAAAGTATTATATACCCTAATCATATACTTTGATATCCTGATATTGACTTTTTAGTGTCAATTTATGTTCTTAAACAGATACAAAACTGTAAGTGAGATCTGCATATTATTCAAAATCATGAAATCTTATTCCAAGTGCAGAGCCGTTTGACAAGATAACACCATTCATCTACATTAATTTCAGTTACTTCCAATACCGATGGTCTGGAGATTTTCATATCAACACCTCTTTCTTTCAATTCTCTGACAATCAGCAATGTGTTCAACACGTTTCTCGAAACCCGACTGATAGACTTAATCAATAAACAATCGATATGTCCTGCTCGCACGATGGCCATCATATCATTTAATCCACTACGCTTGGATTTTCTTAAACCACTCTCGCAGTCGAAAAAATGCCTGCGAATTCCCACTCTGAATTATTCAGAATCATATTTTTTAGTAACTCATTTGCATTTCTAAATTTTATTCTGTTCTTCAAATTTCGTGTGATAAGGCAGTAGGCCGCAACCCGTTTCTTTTGATTTACACTACTCTCTAAATCTCTTACTGGCAATTGGGGGCAAACAAAAGTGGTTCCAGGATTCAACGCCTAAAACCACCTTTATCTCGTTTTTATATCTTCAGCCATAGAGGCTCCCCTGCCGAAAATCAGCATTTGCTCACTGCATATCTTCTTATTAAAATTATATAGAATCACCAGAACCGTTTTTTATTCGCCCTTATTACATCTGGCTATAAAATAATAGCTTCTATATAAAATAACCAGCCCAAACTATATAATTCTATTTGCTGTCACTATCTCTGTGGCATACCGAAGCCTGAGCCAAATCATTTACATTATCCCATATCATATAAGCTCTTTTCAATTTCTTTTTTTAAACGGTTAGTCGGAACCGCAATCAGAAACCGCTTCTAACTTATTATAACTTTCTATGTTTTCTATCTTTTTTATTCTGTCCCTAACGCTTACCGTATTAACTATATTCTCCTTATGTTGACATTCCCCGGCATAGGGACAATTTCCATCACAAGACTGTGGCTTATACCCTCTGACCTTTGCATATTTTATGTAAAACTCCCACTTTTTCCTATCATAAGCCTCCCCTAATAATCTCTAGAAGTTGCTTTTTTCCACTGTTGATACGAATTAAATTTACTATCAGCAAAAATCACTCCTAGTGGGATATGTGAGGCTCTATCTTAGAATCCCGATATAATTGACACCTTTCTTCCAATGTACTTTCCTGTGAACTGCTGGTTCTTTTTTAATTCAGAGCTACAACTACAACCTTTCCATATAACAGATACAGATTCAATTATTCTACTTCATCACGTCCAATCTTTGCCACTGACCCTCTCTCAATCAAACTTCCACGCAGTACCTTCTTCTCCGCCGGCCCCTCCATCTTATTCTCAATCTTACGTATCAGGCATTCCACACTTTCCCTGGCCAACTCATCCACCGGCGCATCATAAGTTGTCAGTGGTGGAGTCATATACTGGGTAATAAAAATGTTATCATACCCGGCCACCGAAATATCTTCCGGAATCCTCATCCCACACTGGCTGATCCCACTATATATCCCCACTGTCATCAAATCAATACTGGCGAAGAATGCAGTCGGCCGGTCTTCTCGCTTCAACATTTCAACAGTCCTTTGATAGGTCTCATCAATCGTATCCACATCATAAATAAAATAACGTTTATAATCTTCGACGCCATACTCCATCATTGCCTGCTTACAGCCTTCATACCGCTCCCGATAACGCTGAATACCAATATTACCAAAAACACCTGCAATCTTACGGTGTCCTTGTTCCAGTAAATGCTTCATCATCAAATATCCACCATGCCGGTTATCTACCGTAACGCAATTAATATCTTCATCAAAATATCGGTTAATCAGCACCACCGGAATCTTGTCCTCCTGCTGCAGTCGCACCAAATGGCATACATCATCCTGTACACTCATACACAGCACACCGTCCACACAGCGTTCCCGGAACATATTCAGATTCCGTTTCTCCTGTTCAATATCTTCATTATTGTTACAAAGAAAAATGCTGTAATCCTTCCTGACCGCCCACTTCTCCACACTCTTCATAATCATGGGATAATATAAGCTATTAATATCTGGCACCAAAAGAGCAAGGGTCTGTGTTTTACCTTCCTTCAACCCTCGTGCCATAATGTTTGGTTTATAATTTAATGCCTCAACCGCCTTTAACACCTTCTGCCTGGTCTCTTCCTCTACAAAAATACGGTTAGAAAGCGTACGGGATACAGTGCTGGGCGAAACTCCTGCCAGTTTAGCAACATCTTTTACTGTGCTCATTCAAAAATCCCCCTCGTCATAAAAGTTAATCTTAATATACCAAAAAGATTGAACTGTGTCAAAAAATATTAAATAACGGCAGGTAATTGTTGCCTACCCGCCGCATTTTGTGAATCACACTGCTTTCTTATAGCCTTCTGATATGGAAACCACCGTCGATATTAAGAATTTCTCCAGTAGAATACCGTAGCTTACCTTCACAGAGACAAGAAACCGCCAATCCCATATCCTCAGGACTGCCCCATCTGGCAATTGGGAAATCGCCTCTGGCAATCAGATTATCATATTTCTCATGAACCACCGATGTCATTTTTGTATCAATTACCCCTGGTCTTAGCTCATAGACATAGATTCCACATCCTGCCAACCGATCTGCATAAACCGTCGTCAGCATTGACACTCCCGCCTTGGAAACACAATACTCGACCCGGTTGGCCGAAGAAGCCCAAGCTGATGTTGAACCAGTATTGATAATCGTTCCTCTTTTACCATCCACCGGCTCCTGTCCCTTCATAATATTAGCAACCAGCTGAGTGATGAACATCATGCCCTTTAAATTAACACCCAGCACCTCATCCCAGCTTTCCTCTGTGACATCCAGAATATCCGTTCTTACCCTGGGTGCAATTCCGGCATTGTTGCATAAAACATCAATCCGCCCGTGCAGCCTCATTGTTTCCGCTACAATGTATTCCCGATCCTCCTTGATGCTGACATCACCTACAACATATGTCATCTCGACCGTCTGCTCCACCATCTTGATGAACTCCGGGTCTCCGCTCGCCGCAAAGGGTCCGCGGCTGGCCAGTACCACATGATAACCATCTTTCCAAAGTTGTAAAGCCATCCCCGCACCAATTCCCCGGCTTGCTCCTGTTACCAATGCTACTTTCTTCATTCCTTCATCATCCTTATCTCTTGTTCGTACGGGCCCCCAGGTATGCTTCCGCAATTCCCGGATGATTCAGAATCTCCGCCCCAGTACCCGTCATAACAATCTTACCATTTTCAATTACAAATGCCTTATCGCTGATTTTCAATGCCTTCTTCGCATTTTGCTCTACCAGCAGTACCGTAACCCCACTTTTTTTAATTTCTACAATGGTCTCCAGTACCTGCTGCACAATCAACGGCGCCAGACCAAGGGAGGGCTCATCCAGTAACAACAGTTTGGGATTTGCCATCAGTGCCCGGCAAATTACCAGCATCTGCTGCTCACCACCACTTAATGTCCCTGCATCCTGATTACGTCTTCTTTGCAGAATCGGAAACAGCTCGTACTGTTTTTCCAGCAGGCTGTGAATCTCCTTACTGTCATTGGTATAGGCACCAATCAAAAGATTATCTTCCACTGATAATCCGGCAAATACCTTTCGACCTTCCGGCACCTGTAAAATACCAGTCCGAACTACTTTATGGGACTTGAATGAAAGGGGTGCGCCTTCAAACATAATTTCGCCAGTCCAGCCCACCAATCCACTGATACAGTTAAGTAACGTACTTTTCCCAGCGCCATTACTGCCGATTATAGAAACAATTTCATTTTTCTCAACACTTAAGGAGACACCATGGAGGGTTTCATTATGACCATATGACGCATACAGATTCTTAATTTCAAGCATTCCCATGTTCATCCTCCTCCTGCCCCAGATAAGCATCAATCACTACCGGATTCGTCTGAATTTCCTGCGGAATCCCCTCTGCTATCGTATTACCAAAGTTCTGCACATAAATGTAATCACACAGTTCCATAATCAAATCCATCTTATGCTCAATGACCAATATTGCCAGGGAAAATTTCTTATGAATCTTCCGGATAAAATCCATCAGTTCAAACACCTCATCCGGATTCAAGCCCGCAGCCGGTTCATCCAACATCAGCACCATAGGCTTCATGGCCAGCGCTCTGGCAATTTCCAATCGGCGCTGTACTCCATAAGCCAAATTATCCGGACGCATGTTGGCGTAATTTTCAAGCCCGGCTGTCACCAGACAAGCCATCGCCTCCTGTTCAATCCGTTTCTCCTCCCGTCTGACCTGGGGAGTCCGCAAAAATGATTGGAGCATATTATAGTCGCCCTGGCAGTCAATTGCTGTCTTTACATTATCAAGCACCGAAAGTCCACTGTATAAGCGGGTGTTCTGGAAGGTCCGGGACAACCCTGACAGAGCAACCTCTTCCTGGCTTAAGTTTGTGGTTTCCTTCTCCCCCAGATAAATGTGACCGGTATCCGTTTTATAAATATTAGAAGTAATATTATAAATTGTTGTCTTACCCGCACCATTAGGGCCGATAATTCCCCTGATTTCGCCGGTAGGTAACTCCATAGAAAAATCTGCAACAGCAGCAACACCACCAAATTTCTTACTGATATGTTCCGTTCGTAATGCTGCTGTTTTTTTTGATTCCTTGTTCATCCTTCTTTACTCCCCCTCCGGTTTTTGTTTTTTTCCAAACAGTTTAGCCAGAGATTTAAGGCTCGGTTCCCATTCACCAAAGAGTCCACCCGGACGGAAGTTAATAATCAGCAGAATCAGTACCGAGTAAATAGCGATTCGGTATTCTTGAATACTTCTGCCCATAATTTCCACCCCTCGCAGCAACTCCGGCATCAGCTTTAACACAAAGGCCGACAGGGATGAACCAATCAAACTATTGGTTCCACCAAAGAACATATAAATAACCATCTCCGAAGAGCGAGACCAGCCAAAGGAATACGGATCGATCACCCGGGTTTGCAGCGCATAGATAATGCCACCAACACCAGCAATGATACAAGAAACAATATAAACTTTAAGCTTTAGCTCGTATACTTTAATCCCAAAACTCTTTGCCGCCAGTTCATCGTTTTTCAGTGCAATACACATCCGGCCAAAACGAGAGTTCTTAAAGTTATACATCATCCAGATAACTCCAACCATTGCGATAATGGCAATCGCCAGACGCCCTTTCACCAGCGGAATCCGACTAAAACCAGTAGCGCCACTGGTCCACTTACTAAAAGTCAGAACCAGGGCAATGATCGCTTCGTTTAATCCTACCGTTATCAGGGAGAAATAGTCCTTGCGTAGACGCAACGTTGGTGCACCAATAAATAATGCCACTAATACCGTGACCAGAATCCCCACCACGCAGGCAATCGGAAACGGGAGATGCAGATAAAACCAGGACAAACTTGTAGCATATGCAGCAATTGCCATAAAAGCTGCCTGTCCAAAACTCACCATGCCCGCCAGCCCAGTAAGGCCAAACATCCCGGCAACGGTAATAACAGTAATTGCTGACTGAATAATCAAACCGGTAACATACTGATTCATATCACCCTCCTTATGCCTTATCCTGTGCAAGCCGGCCACTGATTCCCTGAGGCCTGATCAATAGGAACAATAACAAAATGCTCAAAACAATGGCTGGCGTAATGCTGGAACCACAATAATATACCAGCACCATCTCCAGGAGTCCCAGCGCAAATGCGCCGGTTATTGCTCCTCCCAGAGATCCAAGTCCTCCTACTACGGAAGCCATAAAGCCTTTAAATATCATACTGGAACCAAGGGCCGGGTAAACAGAATATTTAATCCCCAGAAATACTCCAGCCACACCAGCCAACGCCCCAGCCATCATAAAAGACATAATAATAATAAAGTCCGAATTGATTCCCATCAGCTTACTGGTGTTAGGATTCACCGAAACAGCACGGATGGCACGTCCCAGCTTGGTCTTGTCAATTAATACAATCATCACAATCAGTAAGGCTACCGATACACAAAGCACCATCATATCCATGGTGGATATCGTCAGTCCGCCCAGCTGAATCGAAGTCTTCTTAAATACTGCCGGAAATCCATAACTGTTCTGTCCAAACGTGATATTCATCAGACTTTCCATCATGATACCAATGGTAATAGAAGATAGGAAATAATAAATTCTGGGAATATCCTTTTTCCTAATTTGTCGAAATCCAATCAGATCCACAAGCAAAAGCATAAACATACCACTAACCGATGCCACCAGGATTGTCACAAACAAAGGTGGGGTTGGATCAAACGCCGCTTGAAAAAAGTAAGCGATATATGCCGTTATCCCAATTACTCCGCCCTGAGCAAAGTTACTGAACTTCAAAATACTGTAAATCAGCGCAAAACCAACTGCAATTACTGCATACACTGCGCCTAAAGATATCCCATTAATAATTAACTGCAAATTCATCGTAACACCCCGCCTTTATCTAAGTGTTTATTTGTCTCCTACTGAATACTCCTGCACTACCACGAAATCCAATGCTCCATCACCAGGATAGTAAACAATATACAACGGACGGTTACTCGGGCGATGGGTTTCTTTATTCATCGTAATCGTACCGGAGGCAGATGGCACATCCTTACACTGCTCAATATAGGTGTTCAGTTCATATTTCTGAGCTTTTGGGTTATCCATCCGTTTCATTGCATCAATCATCAGTTGCATATCATCATAACCAAAACCAGCGTTCATTTTCTTATATTTTGCACCAGTCTCTTCCAAATAAGCCTCCATTAACGGTGCTGTCAACGCACTGTCCATATCATAATTCTGGAAGAAATAAATGTTCTCCAATGGCTGTTTACATAAGGTATTAAATGGTGCTGCCAGGGTGTTACCGCCTAAAACATTGCCCTTATACCCAGCTTCTCTTAACTGGTCATATGCCAGTGCAGCTGAAGCAGCATAACAAGGCAGATAGACGATATCCGGATTAGCATCGACAATCTTGGTAATCTGAGCACGATAGTCCTTATCCGTCGTCTGGAAAGCTTCGCTTGCTACCATCTCACAGCCGTTAGCCTCCACGTATTTCACAAATGGGTTATACATATTGATTGAAAACGCATTTCCCTGATCATAAAGAGCTGCAAACTTGGTAGCGCCCAGTTCCTTCATCGCATAATCTGCCAAAAGTTCCGCCTGCTGTGAGCTGGACGGCTGAGCCAGGAACATATAATTCCATGCTTTACCAGTCATCTCATCAACCGTTACACGATCGTCCTGAAAATGGCCGACAATACTAATCTTGTCCTCTTCGGTCATTGGGGAAATGCCCAGCATTACTGTCGATACCGGCGGTCCAACAATCGCATCAACTTTATATTCATCTATTAGCCGGCGATATACTACCAGTGTCTCTTGCACATCACTCTTGCTGTCCATTGGAACAATCTTAATCATTCTACCGTTAACACCGCCGCTTTCATTGCAAAGACGTGCGGCATATTCTGTACCCCAGACCGAAGCTTGTCCCCATTCACTATTTGGGCCGGACAAATCCTGAATACAGCCAATCAGAATTTCTTCCTTATCGCCAGAAGCACTTTCCGCACCGGCTGCTGTTGTTGCCATTGTTGCCGGTGCACTTTCTTTCGTGCCACAAGCCGCCAGAGAACAGGTCATGGTTGCTGCTAACGCAAGTGAAACCATCATCTTTAATCTTTTCATAAATAAAACCCTCCATTTTTAAATTATAAGATTTCCATTCATTTCTACACCCAAGGATCCGTAAGCATATTAGACACATATTTTTATTGCATTTAAAATCACCTCCTCCTCATGCCCAAAATGTCGGTCCTAATTCTGGGGGCAATACCGGCATTATTGCACAATACATCAATTCTGCTATGCAATTTCATCGTTTTAGCAACAATCCGTTCCCGATCAGCTGCAACACTGACATCACCCATAATATAGGTCATTTCGGGCGTCTGCTCTACCATCTTAATAAATTCAGGTTCCCCGCTCTCTTCAAACAGACCCCTACTGGCCATTACCACCTGATATCCATCTTTCCAAAGCTGTCTGGCCATGCCTGCTCCAATGCCTCAGCTGGCCCCCGTTACTAATGCTACCTTTTTCATGTATCCACCTCTTACTACCTTTGTTTTTACTTTAAAGATCCGTTCATCTCCTGGGCCCAATGATCCACTACCATCTTCGGTGCATACACATACATCATGTGCATATCCATATCGCCGGTATTTAAAAGGCTGTGATTCAAATGCTTATCTACATAGACGCAATCCCCCGCTTTCACTTGCAAAGTCTCACCATCTACCATCATCTCACCAGTACCGCTTAAAATAGTATAGGTTTCCTCCGTTGGATGATCATGCGCCGGTACTCCACCACCCGGATAAATCACCGAATACCCCTGACAAAAATACTCTGCCTCCATTGCCCCATTCTCACCGATAATAACTCTTCCCCGCCGCCCGGCCGGGAACTCGGTTCCTTCAATGTCCTCAAAAATGTTTACTTTCTTCACATTATTCTCCTTTCTGTCTACAACACTTACTCACCACAATATTTCGGCAGACGTTTCTCCAAATATGCTGTCAAGCCTTTGATTGCATCCTTTGTGGTATATACAAAACCCAATACCAATGCATCTCTCTAAGCAATATCGGTCGGTTGTTTTCCTGATGCATCATAGATTAGCCGCTTATCAATCTTCATCGTAATTGGTGCACTGGATGCCAGTTTTGCAGCAATCTCACTCACGTTTTGGCAGGCTTGGCAGGTATCTCCCACTTACATTCGTTTGGAAAATGGTGATTCCGATAGGTAAGTCCCCTCTCACATTCGTTCGGCGAAAGAATAAATCGTCCCTTGTTGATATTCGCGCCATACATTTTCAAACCAGCTGTCTTCCTCTGGGATCGGCCGGACATTTCGCCAGGCAATTCGACAGCTCTCCTCCTCGTACCAGATCTCCTGAACCTTTACTGCCCGGCTACCATCATCCAATACAAAACGGAACTCCTCCGGCAAACAATCAATTGGCATTTCCCCGCTCTGGTCATATACCAGATAGGATCCTCGGCTACCCCCGCCATCCCGGATATAATCCTCAATCGCTGACAAGTAAACAATCTGGCTAACCAACAAGTCCCTGACCCGATACCAGGACTTCAGTTCCCGGCCATTCATCACATGACCTTCCCGTAAACGTTTCATCTGTTCATTCGCTTCTACAAGCGCCTTAGCAACACCTTCCTGCGAGCGAACATGTGCCCCATACCGGGACATCCGTTGACCAAGCAGAGTTCGTTCCCGTTTCATATCCAGCAATGAGCCATCTTCCGAAAGTACGCTGTCACCCTCAGCCAATACCCGACCAATCTGATTGCAGCAGCCAGCCATCAGCTCTGCCCCCGACCATGCCTGATTTGTATAACAATGTGTGATAAACTGTGCCGCCCGAAGACTTCCCACCTGACCGGAATTGAGAGCGCTGCCACCCGGGCGATAGACGCCATGGGAACCATTTACCTCGCCGACCGGGAAAAAGTGACCTACGTTACTCTCCCACCACTGATTTCCAGCCAAACCACCATTACCATGCTGAGCGCAAACAGCAATCTCCAACATTTCCGTGCACAGATCAATACCATGACTTCGGTACAACTCAATTGCGGCCGGATTCATATGCAGCAGACGCTCAATCGGCTTCGCCTGTCTCGCTCCGGAATTGGCTAGGTAAGTGGCTGCTTCTTCCTTCAGCAACGAAAAATTCAATGCGCCATCTGTTTCAGCACAGGAAGGATTTTGCAAAAAGTCAAGGAAAACTCGACGGCCACGAATCACGGTCTCATGGTACACCAAGATATCAATCATGGAGGACCCCATTCCCATTACCTTTCTTGGGTCAAAGGGCCACTGATATCCTTTTAGGAAAATCGCCAGTAGCAAGTCTTTCTTATCAGCAAAATACTCATCCAAAAATTCCTTTGGTTTATTTCCCTCCTGATCCGTCGATACATAACGGGGAATCACCTGCTGATACGTCCCTGACAGATTCCAACGGAATTTGACCGAAGCGATTCCATACTGGGATTCCGTCAGATTCTTTCCTGCTACACCAGCCCGCAGCGCAGTTCCCATACCACCGGTCTGGCTAACCGGATATACCGAAGTCTGATACATCCCCGCTTCTCCACCGGTGGCATAAATAATATTTTCCACTGCGAAAATCAAATACGGATTTTCTTCGGTTCGCTTATCCAGCACCATCAGGCCACGTACCCGTTTTCCGTCACCATCACCTTCCGTCAAAATTTCAATTACCTGACATCCATCAAACACTGGAATCTGATAACCATTCACCTCTCGCCACAAAGCCTCCGTCATAAACTTAGAGGTCAGAGGCCCGGCTGAAGTTCCCCGACAAAGGGGATCATGATCTGTCTTATATCCAACATATTCTCCAGCCTGATTGTACGGAAAGGGAACTCCAATATCCACCAGATGATAAAAGACCCGGATAGAAGAGGCCGCCTCAGCTAGCGCTAAATCCCCATCCATACTGCCACCACTATAAAGAGTCTTTGCCATCTGCCTGACACTATCCGCATCACCGCCACAGGTTGTTAATTTATAATAGGTCTGTTTATCCGAACCGGTATTTCTGGAAGTACCCATATCACACCCTTCCGTTATCACCGCAATATCCTTTTGTCCTTCTTTATAAAGCGAAGTTGCAGCGTTCAGACCAGCAGCACCACTGCCAACCACTACCGTTTGAATGATATAACACTGGTACTGCTTTCCCTCAATGATTACTGTCTCCTTATTCACAGTACATCTCCCCATCCTTTTATTTTATGAAATCGATTGTGCAATCGTTATCCTGTAGATACAAAATAACATTTTTTGATATCTTCGTCAATATAAACTTTGTTTTCCTTAACAAATTCTTGCATCTATACCAAATTAAGAATTGGATTTTTGTTGAAAATGCCTATAATTTTTGTTATCTTTTCATGAAACCGTTATCATTTTGCAATTACTGTTCAATAAATAGGAGCTATTGACATCAACAATTTATTTAGCCAAGCTTCATGTTACTTTTGTCCCCTCTTGGTTTTTCTGGACCACCCATAACACTTTTACATTAAGCATATCCTTCCGATTTTGTAATATCAATATTTTTTACTTCATGTGAAAACACTTTTGTTTTATTAATAAGCATTTTGCCCTTTATATAAATCATCTTTAAGCTTCAAATATGTTCAGCAAAATCATTTCCTAATTCCAAAATAAAACTTTTCATGTTGTGTATTAAGGCTTTTCTAAAATCTAGTTCCTTATATGCCTTGGGCATATCTAAAAACTCTATAATATAAGAATCCAAAAACGGGTTTTCTTTTATTCCCTTAATTGGTTCCGGCAAAACTTTTTCCATGGATAACATATATCTTTCATAATATCCGTTATTTATTTGACGTTCTAATTCTCTAGATGAATAACGTTCCTTAATACACAAAGAGATGTAGAACTGACGTTCCTCTGATGTCTTTGCTTTTGATATAATAGCAAAATGATTGGTCCAACTAATTTGTGTCAGCAGTGCTGACACAAATTTATCCTCTGTATATGCTTCATAAAACTGTTTCATTCTATACAAACCACGCCTATTGAATCCTTTTATGCCTGGAAATGCCGTAGAAAACATTTTATCCAAGTCTACTTACTATTTCTCATCGTAAATTTGAATTTGATGCAAGGCGTCAACGAAGAAAAGAAAATAACATTTTGCTCTGTAAGAGCTCAACGCTAAATATGCTTTCATCTCTGCCGTGGATTTGCAAATCTTTACTAAACACAAAAATACAATCAACTTCATTTTTGACGACTTCTTCTTTATATACTCCGTTCTCACAAATCTTTTCGACTAAGACATTTTTAACCCATCTTTCATCTAGAGTGGGGGAATGGGGACAGATATCTTTGCCCTTTTCGATTCTCGTTGCACATCTCCAAGCCACCTTTCCCCTCTCTTTTCTTCTCCGATATGAAGCGCCACAGTCTCCACACACAAGAAGATTTCCCAAAAGATATTTGCCACTATATTTGCTAGTGCTAGATTCCACTGTGCCATCCTCTTTACGAACTAGCCTTGCGCGTCTAGACATTTCTTCCTGAACCTTATCAAATACTTTGGCAGTAATAATAGCCGGATGACTATTCGTTATATAGTAATGTTCTCTTTGCCCAACATTCTTGCTTTTTCTGCTTGTTATAAAATCTTCTGTATAGGTCTTTTGAAGTAAGGAATCGCCCTTAAATTTCTCATTCTTCAGTATCTTTTGAATAACTGCTGTTGCCCATGCGTCTTTCCCTGTAGCGGTTTTAATCTGATGATCTTCCAGATACTCTTTTATCTGTTGCAGTGTGCTGCCTTCCAAATACAACTGGTAAATTCTCCTTATGATATCAGCTTCTTCCGGCGCAACTATCCATTCATCATTGTCACGCTTGTATCCCATGGGTATCTTGCCGACAAAATCATCCCCTCTTTCAAATTTACGTTTGTATCCCCATTGAACATTTTCGCTTAAATCCTGCTCTCATCCTGTGCTAAAATCCCATTGACTGTAATATCTATTTCTTTTTCTGATTCAAGTGAATTTTAATTTTCTTTTTCAAAATAGATATTTATACCTCTTGCTTTTTAACTCCGGATAATAGTTAGCGTATCTAGTATATTTCTGGACAATCTGCTGATAGACTTTGTAATGATATAATCAATTTCACCACGGTATGCCTTCTTAAGGATCGCATCCAAACCATTCTGTTTCTCTTTTCTAAGCCCGCTTTCATAATCATAAAATACGCCCGCAAAATCCCATTCAGGATTCGCCTGAATCAGGTCAGTATAATAATTGATCTGTAGATCAATGCTACTTTTCTGGGTTTCGCGCTCGGTACTGACTCTGCAATATGCCGCAACCTTTAATTTTCCGGTATTTTTCAAAGAGTTTATAGCCGGGATAAACGTAATCTTTTTCATAAAAGTATTCTCCTTATTATTTTTTTTAGTTACTCTAAGAAAAAGAGCGCAAAAGCAAAATCGCTCTCACGCTCAAAGGGTACCGCTCATTTCCAATCATCAATATTTTTAACGTTGCAACAGGACTACAACTTCCACATTCGCCGTCGAAGGAAACATATCCACACAACAAACCTTCTCCACCCGATACCCTCTCTCTTGGAGAACAACCAAATCCCTAACCAAGCTAGTCGGCTTGCAAGAAACATAAACCATCCGATCCACGCCAAAATCAATAATCTTCCCCAACGCCTTAGGATGAATCCCATCTCTCGGCGGGTCCAAAATAATCAAATCCGGCTTATCTTTCAACTCATCAATAATCTTAAGTACATCCCCGTCAATAAATTCACAATTCTCAAGACCATTCAGCCTTGCATTCTCTCTTGCCGCTTCCACCGCCTCTTTAACGATTTCCACTCCCACAACCTTTTGAGCCACCGGAGCAATGATCTGAGCAATCGTACCGGTTCCGCTATATAAATCAAAGACCACTTTATCCTTGGTCTCCCCCACATATCCTCTGACCGTTTCATACAGGACTTCCGCCCCAAGGGAGTTGGTCTGGAAAAAAGAAAACGGGGAAATTTTGAACTTCAGCCCTAAAAGCTCCTCATAAAAATAATCCTGTCCATATAAAATATCAGTCCTGTCACTCTTAACCACATCTGCCAGACTATCATTTAAAATATGGAGAATACCCACAATCTTCCCATTTAAAGAAAGCCCCAGCAACAGATCTGTAAGTGGCTTCAAATCCACCTCTTCCTGCGTTGTGGTAACCAGGGCCACCAAGATCTCACCGGTCTTAACAGCCCGGCGCACCAAAAGATGACGCAGATATCCCGTATGCTGCATCTTTTTATAAAAACCGGTTCCCAATTGTTCGAAATACTCCTTTACTTCCTTCAGGATGTCACAAAAATCCGGATTGACAATCTTACATTCCGTAGTAGTCACCACATCATAAAAACTTCCCCTCTTATGCATTCCCAAAGCAAGAGGGCCATCCTTATATTCATCCCCAAAGGAGAACTCCATTTTATTCCGGTATTCTGCTTCCACTGGGCTTGGCCGAATTCCCTCAAATTCATAATCCTCACAGACTCCGTCAATAAGGGCCTTAACCTGCTGCTCTTTGATCTTAAGCTGCTCCGCATAGGGAATTGTCTGATAAACGCAGCCCCCGCAGCTTCCGAAATGAGGACATGGATTCTCTGCCGATTCCAGGCTTGAATGCTCCAATACCTCAAGAATCCGCCCCTCACAGCGCCCTCCTCTTTTTTTGTTTATCATAACCCGGACCTTCTGGCCGGGAAGTGCATGCTTTACCGTAATTTTCCCTTCCGGAAGTTCAATGATTCCTTTGTCAGGAAAATCAAATCTTCCAATCGTACCCTCATATATCTCACCCTTTTTCACTATGTGTGCTCCTATTCTATCTTTATTTCTGCAGGCAATGAGCCAGGCGCAGGAATGCTTGCATTTCTGCATCTGGCGAAAATTGCAGTCTATATGACTTTTTCTAATTCCAATCGAGCAAAAAAGCGTGTCTCACTATCTGAGGCACGCTCTCTCTTTATAATGCCGATCCTACTCTTCAGAACCTTCGCCCGGTTTATCATCTTCAAAGAAATCATCGTCGAAATCATCGTCAAAATCGTCTTCGAAATCTTCTAAATAGTCCGGTGTGAAGAAACGGTATACGGTATAAGCAATTCCTGCCACCGCCGCCACTGCACCTATGATAGCCAGTATCCAGAGGATACAGTTTTTCTTCTTTTCTTCCTGTTCCCTTCTATGAAGCAATTCATTTACTCTGCTTGAGCTCATAAGATCTTCCAGCTTACTCATGGCTTCTTTACTCATTGCATCAAATCTGTTCATAACTCCACGTCCTTTCTGAGAGCCTTGCTATTTTATGCCCATTTTTCAGGGCAGAACCCACCACACTTTATTGGGTGTAAAGGAATGCCTGTAAGGCATTTCCTTCATATCTTCCGGCTAAGTTTTAGTCTCTCTGCCTGTCGCAGTTATTATACCATTATATTGATTCTTTTACTATCATTTTTGCTTTTTTTTAATAAATTATGTATTTTTAGATCAAACTCGTACAAGTTTCAGCTTGGCAAAGGAAGCAAACATTTTTTTGATTCCTGCCTGATCAAACTGGACTGTGACTTCAAAATCCCTTCCGCCGTCCTTGATTTCCAATACCTCGCCTTCCCCAAACTTCACATGGCTGACCCGGTCCCCTTCTTTATAATTTAAAGAAGCTGATTTTTCTACGGTAAATGCTTTGCCAAAACCAGGGGTTGACACAGGCGTCGCAGTTTTTGATGCATATGAGTTGTTTCCAGGTCCAAAACTGCTGACACCCGCCGTCCTGCCGGATGACTTCGCTTTTCCCCATGGGAGACCGCTGTCATCGTAATCAGGCGTACGAGAGGCCGACAGTCTTGGTTCCAGCTTACTTGAATCCAAAAGCGTATTAGGAATTTCATCTATGAATCGGCTGACTTTGGAATATCTGGTTTCTCCATTGACCATACGCTGTCTCGCCGCCGTCATCATCAGGAAATTCTGTGCTCTGGTGATTCCCACATAGCAAAGCCGGCGTTCTTCTTCCACATCTTCCTTATCATCTGAAGAAATGGACATCATGCTTGGGAACAGCCCGTCTTCCATGCCGCTTAAATACACTCTTGGAAACTCAAGTCCCTTGGCGCTGTGCAGGGTCATAAGGGTTACTCTGTTTTCCGAGTCATCCATCCGGTCCACATCAGCTACCAAAGCCACCTCTTCCAGAAACTCACTTAAGTTGGGTTGCTCATGCTCCCCTTCAAAGCTGACCGCCTTATTGATCAACTCTTCTATATTTTCCAGACGTGTCTGGTACTCGATTTCACCTTCAGCCTCTAATTCCTTCTGATAGCCGGTTTCATCAAGGAGATCTTCGATCAGTTCATGGATAGAATACGTTTCTTCTTCAAGCCTTCCCCGGAAATCCTCGATCTGTTCCGTAAACTTAAGAACCTTCTCCGCCGTTTTTCCAAGTCCCGGCACAGCCTTTGCACGGCAAAAAGCATCATAAATGGAAAATCCATGTTCAGAAGCAAAAGCCTGCACTTTTCCCAGACTGGTCGCTCCAATTCCCCGCTTAGGCACATTGATGATTCTTAAAGAGGCCAAATCATCCTGTGCGTTGGCAATGGTCTTTAAATAGGACAGGATGTCCTTAATCTCTTTTCTCTGATAAAAATTCACTCCTCCCACCATACGGTACGGAACATTATGTTGAAGGCATTTTTCTTCAATCAGACGGGACTGGGCATTGGTCCTGTAAAGGACAGCACAGTCCTGGTAGTCAGAAGAGCCGTTTAAAATATCCCGGACAATGGCATCTGCCTCTTCCGAAGCGTTATCAAACTGCTTAAACTGTACCAGAGGGCCTTCCTCATTGGCAGTCCACAGGGTTTTATCTTTTCGCCCCCGGTTATGGCGGATCACCTCATTGGCTGCATTTAAAATGCTCTGGCTGGACCGGTAGTTCTGTTCCAGCTTAATCACCTTTGCTCCAGGATAAGCCTTTTCAAAGTTTAGGATATTTTCAATGTTAGCGCCGCGGAATTTATAGATGGACTGGTCGTCATCTCCAACGACACAGAGATTCCTGTATTTTCCTGCCAGCAGGCTTATAAGCTTAAATTGGGCCGTATTGGTATCCTGATACTCATCCACCATAATGTATTTAAAACGTTCCTGATAATAATCCAGGATTTCCGGATTGTTCTGGAACAGCTGCACGGTTTTCATGATTAAATCATCAAAATCCAGGGCATTGTTCTTTTTTAGCTGGCTCTGATATTCTTTATAAATCTGGGCCACTTTTTTCTGCCTGAAATCACCGCCGGCATTCAGTTCAAATTCCTGGGCCGACACAAGCTCGTTCTTTGCCGTGGAAATAAATCCAAGCATCGCCCGGTCCTTATAGATCTTGGGATCCATATCAAGGCCCTTTAGCACATGGCGCATCAGAGTTTTCTGGTCATCGGAATCATATATGGTAAAATTCGTCGTATAACCAAGGCTTTCAATGTGCCGCCTGAGAATGCGCACACAGGATGAATGAAAGGTGGATACCCAGATGCTGTCCGCACCAAAGCCCACCAGACGGTCTACACGCTCCCGCATCTCACCTGCCGCTTTATTGGTAAAAGTGATGGCCAGGATATTCCATGGATTGATGCCTTTCTCTTCTATTAAATAGGCAATGCGGTGTGTAAGAACCCTGGTCTTACCGGACCCGGCTCCTGCCAGCACAAGAAGCGGTCCGTCCGTATGGAGTACCGCTTCCTTTTGCATTGGATTCAATGTATCATAAATGCTCATAAATTATACCGTACTTTCCTTTCCTCTTTCATTCTCACTCTTCAATCTCCAAATACTTTTTCAGTTTCCCCATATGCTCTTCCGCCAGACGCCGCCCATCTCCGTACAGGGCCTCCAGCTTTCGCTTATCTTTTTCAGTTCTCTGAACTGTAACGTGCTTATCCGGACGGATGACATAGATCCTACCCTCTTCTTCCAGACGGTCAATCTCCTCCTGCATCCGGTTATACCGGTCCGGGACTTCATTTAACACCTTCATAAGCTCAGGCAGGGGGGCGAAATAGCGTTCATACCCTTTTTTCGTCCACTTGTCAAGCTGAGGTTTCCGATATCCGTGCTCCCTGGTGAGAATCACAACGATCTTATCATATCCCAGATCAATGGCTCTCTGATATGCAATGGACATGGAGCAGCCTCCATCCAGATACTTTTTTCCATTTATCGGAATCATGCTGGATAAAATAGGAAGACTGCTGGAAGCCTTTACAGCGCTGATAAATTCATCGCAGGAACTTTTTTCAAAATACTCCGGCTTCCCTGTCTTACAGCGGGTGGCAACCACCTCAAAGGTCTGCTGGGACTTGGAAAAAGTATCATAATCAAAGGGAACCAGTGTATCGCACAATTCCCCAAACAGGAAATCAAAATTAAAAATGGAGCGGTTTTTTACCATATTCCGAAAGCTTAAAAACCGTTTATCATTGACGTAATCCAAATCCACTTTAATGGTACGGCCGATCTGTTTGCTTACATAGCTCATGCCGCACATAGATCCGGCTGATACTCCGTTCACATAGGACATCTCAATTCCCTGTTCCATGAATACATCCAAAACCCCGGCCGTAAATACGCCCCTTAGGGAACCCCCTTCTAAAACCAATGCTCCTTCTGTCATCTTATATCACCTCGCCTTCTATTCTATTGCATTTCGACCGTCCGGTCAATCTTTTTTCCAAACTATGGCATATCTGAAAGCTCATTGCCTTAATCCGCACGCCCCACTTTGTGTTATATTTGCCCCTAATTCAGGCGTTACAGTGAACTGCAGCACCTTCGATTGGAACAAATCTCCCACAAAGTAAGCGCACATCTTGAAATAAGCAGTTTACAGACACGCTCTAGGAAAACTGGCTCTGATAGAGTTTATAGTAGGCACCTTTTAGTTCCATCAATTCCACATGGTTTCCGGCCTCCATGATATTTCCCTGGTCAATGACAAATATACGGTCAGCCTTGCGAATCGTAGAAAGGCGGTGGGCAATAACAAAGGAAGTCCTGCCCCGCAGAAGTGCATCGATTCCCTGCTGTACCAGAAGTTCGGTATGGGTATCAATGCTGGAGGTAGCCTCATCAAGAATCAAAATCCCAGGCATTGACACCATGGTTCTTGCAAACGCCAGAAGCTGCCTCTGTCCGATAGAAAGGCCTGCCCCTCTCTCGCTGATCACCGTATCATATCCGTTTTCCAGCTTCATGATAAATTCATGGGCATTGACTGCTTTGGCTGCCTCTATCACCTCGGTATCAGACGCATCCAGACGTCCGTATTTGATATTGTCCCGTATGGTTCCGGAAAACAGGAAATTGTCCTGGGTCATGATTCCCATCTGACTCCTTAAGCTATTTAAGGTCACTTCTTTTATTTCGTGTCCGTCAACAAAAATCTTTCCGCCGGTTGTTTCATAAAAACGGCTGATCAGATTTACAATGGTGGTCTTTCCTGCACCTGTTGGTCCTACTAACGCAATGGTTTCTCCAGGCTTAACGGAAAAATTCACGTCATCAAGAATCAACCGGTCCGGCTCATCTCCATAAGCAAAGGATACGTGCTCAAAGACCACCTCACCTTTAATCTCCGGTAAGGCCACAGCTCCCTCCTGATCTGTAATTTCCGCTTCCGTATCAATAATATCAAAAATACGTTCCGCAGCGGAAATGTTGGTGGTCAGTTTATTATAAAAGTTAGCCAGATTCCGGATAGGACTCCAGAACATAGCAATATAAGTTGAAAACGCAAGAAATGTACCGATTCCGATATTTTCCACTCCAACAATCCGGATTCCTATAAAATACAGCAGAAAACCGCCCAGTCCCCAGGTTACTTCTACCAGAGGGCCGAAGCCATCCGCTACAATAACCGCATCCATGAAGGACTTATAATGCTGGTTAACCAGGTCATGAAATACCTCTTTTGTCTCCGGTTCAGCCGCAAAGCTCTGTATGATCCGGATGCCGGATAAATCTTCATGTACATAAGCATTTAAGTTTGATGTCTTTTTACGGTAGATCCGCCACCTTCTATGAACCGTGGTCTCAATCAGAAACATGCCTACAGCCAATATAGGAAGCGTCAGCAGCGCCGCCATTGCCAGGCGGTAATTCTTTATCAGCATGATGACCGCCACGCAGACGACCGTAATCAGATCCGGTATCAGCTGAGTCACACTGTCTGACAACACATCCTTTAAAGCATTCACATCTCCAATAATTCTTGCAAGTATCTTTCCCGTCGGACGGCTGTCAAAAAAGCCAAAACCAAGGGTCTGAATATGTTGATAAAGCTCTTCCCTGATATTCAAAAGCACTCGGTTGGATACGTCCGCCATAAGGCGCATACGCATCTTGGTGCCTGCAAGGAATAAAAGGAACAGCACGATTGCACCAGATCCCAGCCATAAAAGGCCTGCCATATCCTTTTCAGCCACACAGGAATTGATGGCATATTCCATCATAAGAGGTGCTGACATACTGATGGCGATGGTTCCGGCCATGATAAAAAGAACGATGATGATCTCCTTTTTAAAATCCAGAAGATATCGGTACAGGCGAAGCAGGGTGTCCTTTTTAAAAACTTCCTTCTGATCTTCATCTATTCTGCTTGAATTGACTGCCATTTCATCTCCTCCTCTCCATACTGTACCTGATAGGTTTTATAATATTGTCCACGCATTTCCATAAGCTCCTCATGGGTTCCCCGTTCCACGATCCGTCCCTCATCTAAGATCAGGATCTCGTCGGCACGGCGCACTGCTGAAATGCGGTGGGCGATAATGATTTTCGAACTGTCCTTTAATTCTGTAAGATGGGCCTCGATCTCTTTCTCTGTCTCCATATCAAGAGCCGAGGTGGAATCATCAAGGATTAACAGAGGCGTTTCTTTTGCAA
>POVV01000316.1_pt1 | contig 35254 bp, 17 predicted proteins | sample 1560271 | NCBI WGS metagenome assembly POVV01 (sample SAMN08337232, study PRJNA429181) | Bioreactor metagenome, whole genome shotgun sequencing project. | biome: cows' rumen and soil; feature: anaerobic; isolation source: anaerobic chemostat enrichment culture, galacturonate as sole carbon... | reverse complement strand
TTAGAATTACTATTAGACGATTTTTTTACATAATATCCATTTTCGTCTACTAGAGGTTGACCGTTTAAATACTCATAGTCGCTTCCCCTAAGAATGCCATAAGGTTGACCTACTTCTGCTACAAGCTGTACGGAATTATGATATTGAGCTATCGTGTAAGATGGCTGACCTCCATATAGTGAAATCACCTTATTGTTATTCTTGCTCCAGTTGATAGTAAAATCATAACTGAAATCAGCAGTTTTTACAGGTGTTACATTCAAGGAAACTTCAACACCTTTATTCTGTATCGTACCACCATTTACATAAAAGCTTGAATAACCCGAAGCTGATGATACCGATACCGGTAATATTTGATCATATAATCGAGAATGATAGTATGTAACATCCAAATTAATGCGATTGTTTAGAAATCCGGCTTCAAGCCCAACTTCGTAACTTCTATTTCGTTCAGGTTTCAAATCGGGGTTGTTATTTACAGAAGGTACCGAAAAGATACTTTGCCCATTAAATGGTGAGCCTGCCACATAGGTATTCTTTATACTATAGAATGGAGCATCACTACTTACTTCAGCATAGTTTAGTCTTATTTTCCCAAAGTCCAACCATGTTAATTTCGGTAATAATGAAGAAAAGATGAAACCTCCGGAAATGGCAGGGTAGAAGTAGCTGTTATTGTCTTTAGGTAGGGTAGATGCCTGATCCCAACGCCCTGTCACATCGAATGTAATCAGGTTATTATATGTGAGCGTTGCACCACCAAAAACACTGTTAACTTGTTTCTTTCCAACAAATTCAGTTGGTGCTGATACTTGTTCTTTAGAATTAGACAATGCATATAGTCCCGGTACAACAAGGCCTCCACTGGTAGACGCAGTGATAGAACTCAAATTAGTGCGACGGATAGTCCCTCCGAGTAGAGCTGTAATATTGAATTTATCGGATAGATTCTTACGATAATCGAATAGTAAATCATAGTTGTTTTCTTTATATTCGCTGTTTGAACGATAATATTTTGCAGTAGAAACACTTCCTACGGCTATTCGATCTTCCGAAAGTTGATTATAGCTATCTTGAGATACACGTGCCAGAACCTTTAAATCGTCAATGATCTTATAACTTAGAGATACATTTCCGTAATATCTGTCGCGTCCATCGTTATTGTAATTCTCATAATCGTTCCAATATGCATTGTTGTGATATGCCGCTTTTATCACATCATCCGATTTTACATTATAACTACCTGCCAGAATATTCCACGAAGCGTTATACCCTCTGTTGTAAGCCTCTTTTAGTGCCGTATAACTGACATTTGACGGATTCCATTGGCGTAAGTCACGAACATTTGTGTTGGCACTTCTGTAGTCGTAGGCACTACGGTTTATAGCCTTAGTTCTAGAGTAGTTCAGCGAAGTTTCCAATGTCAAATTTTGAACTAATTCCTGAGTCCATCCGAAATTAAAATTATGCTTTGTTATAGAACTGTTAGGGGTTATACCTTTGTTATCTTCATAAGTGTAACCAACTTTATATGTCGATTTATCTGTTCCTCCATTTATATAAACAGATGTGTTTGTTGAAACCGGTGATTCAAAATAATCTTCAGCTTTATGGTTGTTAGCAGCCACCCAAGGCGTAGCTTTACCATAGTTAGCCCCACCAGGAACGAAAGATTCCCAACTATATACTGATTTATTACTATCGTAAGCTGGTCCCCATGCTAAGTCCTGATTTGTGATAACAATGCGGGTAGGATCTCCGTTGGTATTGAATGCCGGTTGATAATAGAACCAAGAATCTACAGCGTTATTTCCATACGAACCTTTACCTTGTCCGTAAGATGTTTGATATTCCGGTAAAGTTTTATTATCTACAATGCCTACTTTTACACCTTGATTTACAGTAATATTTAATTTTGAATTTTTACTGCCTCTTTTTGTATTTATGAGTATCACTCCATTCACGGCACGCGAACCATACAATGCAGATGCAGCGGCTCCTTTTAATACATTGACCGATTCAATATCATCCGGGTTTATATCTGAGATCGTACTACCTAAATCAAGGCCGTTCGAGTTCAGATTCGTATTGTCAACAGGAACCCCATCGACAACAAAGAGAGCCTGATTGCTTTGGGTAAGAGATTTAAATCCGCGTAATATTACATTGTTTGTTCCTCCTAGTGTATTTGCTGATGTAATCTGAAGTCCTGCAACTTTACCAGAAAGGCTGCTCGCTAAAGAGGTTGAAGGAACACGGTTTAAATCACTAGAAGATATCTTTTGGGTAGCATAAGCCAATTTCGATTTGTCGCGTTGTAAACCTAAGGCCGTAACTACAACCTCATTTAGTATATTTACGTTTTCAACAAGTATCACAGTTATCGGCTCTGTAATATTTGTGACATTTATTTCTTGCGATTTGTAGCCTACCATGCTTACCAAAAGATTCACAGAAGACGAATTCGACACTTGCAATGAGAAAGCCCCATCATCATTTGTAAAACTACCTGTCGCTGTAGATTTGATTCCAACCGAAGCACCTATTACAGGTTCGTGTTTCTGATCGAATACATATCCTTTAACTACTGTTTGTGAAAATGTATTTATTGAGAATAAGGCTAATGTGGCTAGCAAATAAATATATTTGCTAAAGGCAAAGCTTTTTTTCTTATAAATTATGTGTTGACTATTATTAATCATAATTGATATTTCTAAAAGTTACTCTTCTGGGTTTTTGAAGAACTGGGTTTATTTTAATATATATAATCTGTTTATTATTAGATTTTTATATTTTATTTAACGATAATGGTGTGTTTTTGTCAATCGAATTAATTTTTTATGTTTTCATCTTTTCATCTTTTCTAGTCTTATCGGATTTATATATTGGGGTTGTTATTATTAATTGCGTCATCGTTTAAGTTTTTCTTTTCTGCATAGGAATACAACGCTAAAGTGAGAGTATCATCACTTGTGATATTATGAGTTGTCCCAAAGCTATTATTAACAAATACAGCAAGAGAAGTACTCATATTAAATTGTTGATTGTTTTAATAATCAGCAATATAAAATATAAGCAATATGTTTATTGGGTAATTAGCAACAGCAACACATTCGCATTCGTAGTGTATGGAAAGATGAGAATGCGTGTACTTTTAATGAAGTATATTTTGAGATAATAACGAGTATGTTATAAATAAATAATAATCTCATTTTGTCGCCTTATTTAGTAGTAATATCTTGACACAAATTAACGCACTTCTTAGAAAATGTAAAATCCCATAAATATGGTATATTTACTTTCTTATTTATATATTTTTAGTATCCTAATAAAATATCCAAGTAGCTGCCTGTCTTCTATATAAATCAAACTTCTTGTATAACTAAACTAATGATGCTAAATTTGTTATTCAAATAGTAAAAGAGACACAACAATGAGTAATACGATATTATCAGTACTTGATCTTGCCTTGATTAACCAAGGGGAGGCTATACAGCATGCCTTAGAGGCTGCCGCAGATTTAGCTGTATATTTGGAGCAATTAAAATATAAACGTATTTGGTTTGCCGAACATCACAACTCAATTTCGATAGCCAGTTCTGCTACCGCGTTAGTGATTGGTTATGTAGCCGGCAAAACCACTTCGATAAGAGTGGGTGCCGGTGGTATTATGTTACCTAATCATTCACCGTTAATTGTAGCTGAACAATTTGGTACTCTGGCTACACTATATCCGAATCGAATTGATCTGGGATTAGGTCGAGCCCCCGGCACAGATCAGGCGACGGCTTTTGCTCTTCGCAGACAGAACATGAATGCACATTTTAATTTCAAAAGTGAAATAAAGGAGTTGCAAACATACTTTAGCAGAGATAATAGTTCAGCTAAAGTAAGAGCTATTCCGGCTGAAGGAGTAGATGTGCCAATTTGGATATTGGGATCGAGCACGGATAGTGCCTATCTGGCGGCTGAACTTGGTCTTCCCTATGCGTTTGCAGCTCACTTTGCACCGGGACAATTGTACAATGCGGTAAAGATTTATAAAAGAGAGTTTAAGCCTTCCGATGTATTAGCTAAACCTTATGTAACGGTAGCTGTAAATGTCATAGGGGCTGATACACAGGAAGAAGCTACTCAATTGGCAAAGAGTCAGCAGATGATGTTCCTTAATGTAGTTACTGGTCAGCAAAAATTATTACAGCCACCAACTGAACTCCCTGAACTCTATTATCGTCCGGATGTAAATCGAGTTGTAGAAAGTATGTTGGCTTGTACTTTTAAAGGAACAAAGGAAACTTTAAAGCCTCAACTAAGCAATTTTATCGAAGAGTTAGGCGTTGATGAACTTATTGTAGCTAGTGCCATTTACGATAAACACGCTAAGAAAAAATCATTCTCTATTTTTAAAGAAGTAATGGATTCGCTGTAAAATATGAAAAGCAAGCAATAAAATAGATTATTCCTGATGAAATTGCATATTTGGGCTACGAGACAAATATCCTTTTTGTTTTTTTTAAAAAAAAAGTACGTCTTTTTTCTTAATTATTTTGTTTCCCATTAATAGCTTTTCTCTGCTATTTCTTTACTTGATTTCTCTTCTTTGAAAAGAGAGGTAAAGTATTCCTTGCGATAGCTATTTTCTTCACAGCATCTTCTATATAGATATTCAGGATGGGGGCAACCCTTTATGTTTTTCGAAGCTTTTCTGTCGAAATGCTTTTGAAGATTGGCGAGGCTCCATCTTTTGTTATTTAAATGCCATAAAAAAAGAGGCCGGATATGACCTCTTTTTTATTGATGCATCACTGCATTAAATAGTGTTTGTATGAATTGAAAAATGTAACGTTAGTAGGAGTACATTCAGTCCCCTATTTTCTGAGTTATTACTACTTTTTTGTAAATGTAACCGTTAAAGTTCCATAACTCGCAGCTACTTTTACCTTATCAGATGATAGATCAAGTATCAACTTGTTTGCATTTCCAGCAGCAAGGTTATCGTATGAAACTGTAACTGGTATTTCTCCAACAAAACGTCCTGCCGGTATAGTAACTGTAGTTGGAACTGTTACAGCAGCAGCCGTAGTTGTAGAAGTACTGTTAACAGAAACGTTTACTGTAATATCTCCTTGCGGTCCATCTGCAATTAATTGAACAGGTATGGCAATAGTTGTATTTGCAGTTACATTATAAGCAGCTGTTTTGCTTGCAAAAGCTACCTGAGCTGGTCCATCATACGTTTTGTCTGATTCGCAAGACGTTAGTAGAAATATGCTCAATGAAATAGCTGATAGTATATAAATCAATTTTTTCATGTTTATTTTCATATTTATTGTACAATAAAATTTTTAATATCCAGGGTTTGGTTCCATATTAGGGTTTGCATCCAATTCTCCCTGTGGTATCGGGTATGCAAGTAGATCACTTGGGTAAGTTATTATCTTGTATACTTTTCCAGTTGCATCATACGCACTGTTTATTGTTTTGTGGTAACGTTTCAAATCGAAAAGATATTCGCCTTCATATGCTAGCTCTTTACGTCTTTCCAAGAATATCTTATCTTTCAAAGCATCACCTGTTTCTGTTGATATTGCAGCTGATGCATCTCCACGTTGGCGTACTAGATCTAGATATTTGATTGCATTTGTTTCATCGTTAGTATAAGCACAAGCTTCAGCGTAATACAAATAAACATTAGATAAACGTACCATTGGAACATCGCTCAAGCCAGAGGTGCCATCGCGTGAAGGATACTTGTTGACCATTGTCCATCCTGCAGCTGTTCCTGTACCTGGAGTAAAGAATGCCGCTTTTCTAACATCCGTGTCTGTATATAGAGCAACAATGTTAGCAGAGGCACGTAGATCTCCATAACCAGATTGTAAATAAATATATCCCAAGGATGTTGTTGCACCGTAGTCTGTTGACAAGTTAGCTATTGCAAATAGGAATTCTGTCTTTGAAGAGGCATTGTAACGTTTAGACCAAGCTGATGTGTAATTTGCATTGGTAAGAATAGAGTAGCCACTATTCTTAATGATGTCTTCTAATACTGGTTTAGCCTTTGTGTAGTCTAATTGCATCATGTAAGCTTTTGCTAATAGTGCTTTTGCTGTCCAGCTATTAATACGGTATGGTCCATTATCTATTTCGCTGCTTTGTAGCAAACTAGCACCTTCACTTAGGTCTCGGATTATTTTTGTATAAACTGTAGATATATTATCTCTGCTAGGTTTGTCATAAATAATACTTTCTTCCATATAAGGAATTCCTAAACCATTCTCATTGCCAGGATAAGCCTGAGCAAATATTCGTATTAAATCAAGATGAACCATTCCTCTTATAGCCAAAGCCTCACCTTTTATTTGCTGCTTTTGTTTTTCAGTAGCATCAATTACATCTACTTTTGCTAATATTTTATTAGCTGCATTGATTGCAGAGTATCCATAAAGCCACATGTCAGCAGCATCACCATTACCTGCAGTTAACGACCATTGAGCCTGTGCTATATAGCGGTTACTGTTAGAGGGAGACAGGATGATGTTTTCTGTGCTGGCTTCAGGAGCGACCAAATATTTTCGTCCATATATTAATTCACTTTGAAATTCGTCATAGATACCAGCCAAGGCATAATTAGCCGTAATATTGTCAGTAATGGCTAGTTCTTCTGGCATAGTTGTATAAGGGTCTTGTGTCAGAAAATCATCACATGAAGTGAAACTGATACATACCGTTAATATGATTAATAATATTTTTTTCATTACTCTAATAGTTTAAAATTTAACATCGATGCCAAATGTGATTGTACGGGTATTTGGATATCCTAAGTAATAATATCCAGCCAAGCGACCTCCTCCTACTTCCGGATCATAATCAGGGAATTTGGTAAAAGTCAATAAGTTTGTTCCTTGTGTATAGATTCTAACACCTTCTAAACCTGCGGCTTTTAACCATTTCTTAGGAAGGGTATATCCAAAAGTTATATCACGTAGGCGAATATACGAACCATCGAAGATGCTTTTGTCTGTAGTTGTACCGTATACAGCCGAAGTGTAGCCATAAACAGCCTTCGGAAACGCAGAGATATCGCCTTCTGCCTTCCAGCGGTCAGTAGCTATAATTTCATATTGATTCCATAAAGCTCTCTGGCCTGCACTAGTGAACATCATCCATGATGCATCATATATCTTATTGCCATAGTTAAAGTAGAAATTAAGTGATAAATCAAATCCATAAGCATTCAATGATGTGTTTAATCCTCCATAGAATTTTGGAGATGCAGAGCCTACGATTTGGCGTGTGTCACCTTTTTCGTTGTAAGAATACATGATTTCTCCGTTTTTGTCATAATACATAGGGCGTCCGTCTGCCGGATTTACACCAGCCCAGCGGTAAGCATATAGGCTATGTACATCTTCTCCTTCTCTGTATATAAACTGTCCGTTAATTATATCACTTCCTTCATACAATTTTGTAATTCGGTTTTTATTAGTAGAGATATTAAATCCTAGTTTCCATAGAACATCTTTTGTACGAACGATTGTACCATTAAGGCTAACTTCAATACCAGTATTATATAGTTCTCCAACATTAGACATAAGGCTTTCAAAACCTGTTGTGCGTGAAAGTTGAGTTCTTAACAATGCATCTGTTGTATTTCTGCGATACCAATCAATTGTTCCATCTATACGATTGTCCAAAAGAGAGAACTCAAGACCAAGGTCTATTGATGCTGTTTTTTCCCATTTAAGATCTGCATTTACGATTTGGGTCGGATATAGACCAGGCCCCCCGTTATATCCCACTCCTTTATAGAGAGCTAAAGCTTGATAGCGGTCAATACCTGATTGATTACCTGCTGTACCATAGCTTGCACGAAGAGCTAAATCGTTAACCAATTGAATGTCTTTTAAGAAATTTTCTCTCTTTATTTTCCATGATCCCCCTACAGACCAGAATGAGTGCCAGCGATTATCTTTAGATAGGCGGGAAGATCCATCGCTACGAAGGCTGGCTGATAAATAGTATTTTTGGTCGAAATCATAATTAACGGTTCCGAAGAAAGAGGCTAACGTAGATTCATAACGCGCTCCATATGTACTGTATGGTGTTGCTCCTTGACTCATATAATGGAAATAACTACCAGGGAAGTCCTGAGCAGCACCTCCTGAATATCGATACCCTTCTCCTTGTACTTCCTGACCAACTAAGAAGTTTAGATTGTGTTGATCTGCTATTGTTTTTATATAGTTCAATGTTGCATTTTCTGTCCACATGAGTTGTTCAGTTACAGATGTTTCTGATAATCCGCGTCCATATGATGCAGAGTTGCCTTTTGGACGGGCGTCTCTCCAGTCTTCTTCTGTCAGATAATAGTAGTCATAACCAGCTGTACCTTTGAAGATAAAGCCATTTAAGAATGACCATTGAAGATAGGCGTTAGTGATATTACGTGCTGTGCGAGAAGAGAAATCATCATATGCGCTGTTGGCCAAGAAATTGGCATTCGCATATGTTGTGATATAATTGATATTAGGCCCAGCATCTAGCGGTGTGAATGTAGCTGTAGGATTAGACTGGCTAACAGGGGTATATAGTGTTGATCCCGAACTGATAATACCTGCATCTAACGGCGAATACATTGCTGCACCAAATACCGGACTTACGTAGTATCCTCCAGTAGTCATTGGTGAACGTTGTACGTTATATGATCCTAAAGTATTCAACCCCAATTTAACTTTGTCGTTTACTGTATGGTCTAAGTTTATTCGACCTGTATAACGTTTTAGATAAGTATCTATTACAACACCATCCTGATCCAACATGGATAACGAAATAAAGAACTTAGTTTTGTCATTACCTCCTCTAGCAGAGAAATCCACTGTTGAAATCGGAGCACTATCTTTGAAGGTTGCTCCTTGCCAGTCAAAATCATAAAAGTCTTTATTTGCATTTCTTACCCTAAAGTTGTTGGCAATAAATGTATTAATATCCTTTCCTGCTACGTTGGTTGTTCCGTCTGTATAACCTGCATTTCGACGAGCTTCAGTAATGAAATCAATATACTGATCTTTGTTCATCATCTTTGGAGTTTTGCTTGTTCGTGATGAAAAACCAGTGCTCATTTTTAGATTAAATTGTGTTTTTCCTGTTTTTCCTTTCTTTGTTGTGATAATAACTACCCCGTTAGTTGCTCTTGAACCATAAATAGAGGTCGATGCAGCATCTTTTAGAATGGTTACATTTTCAATGTCATTTGGGTTCAAATTTGATAGAGGGTTTAAGTTGTCAGCAGAAGAAGTACTTGCTGTCTGTGTCATGTTTCCATGATTTTCGGTAGAAACAGCAATACCATCAATTATATATAGAGGAGAAGATCCGCCATTGATGGTTCCTACACCACGAATAACAACTTGTTGTCCAGCTCCTGGCTGTCCAGAGTTAGAAATAGATTGTACTCCGGCAGCATTGCCTTGGAGGGCTTTATCGAAAGACGTTAAAGGTACATCTATTTTATCGGCACCTACAACAGCTTTTGACCCAAACTGGCTTCCGCTCTTGGCAAATCCATAAGTCGCGCTAACGATTACCTCATCTAGCACATTCTCATCTGCTTCCATTACTACTTTCATGTTGACAGTTGCTTTAACTTCAACAGTTTGCAATCCAACGAGTCTAAACACCAATGTGTTTTTACCTTCGGGTAAATTAATAGAGAACTTACCATCGAGGTCGGTCATTGTACCGATAGTAGTTCCTTTTACTATAACTGAGGCACTAATCACGGGCTCGCCACTGTTATCTATAACAGTTCCTGTGATTTTTGTTGTTTGTGCCACAATATATCCTATGCTTAACAATAAGCAGGATAAGATTAACATCACTTTTTTCTCCATAATGATTCTAATTAATAATAGCTGATATTATTTATATCAATTTAACGCTTTGTTTGAGAATATTTCTCTTGTTTAACTTAATTATGAATATAGATGACGCAAAGACTCCTTCTCGAGAAACAGATGAGTTTTTAGAAAGAAAGCTTTATGCAAAAATAATAGTCGGACTGTCATCCGAATTGTTGTTTTTTTGTCATTTTCTTAACGTCGTAAGCGCTGCCTTTTTTATAAAGCCAATTTTTTAATTTCAGGGGAGAAATTGTCGCATAAAACTGAGCATATTCAAAACTAGGCGATTTAATATTTATCATTGAACACTATTCTTTAACAGGAAAAGTTTTATTTAATAACTTTTTCGAGTTGCAAATTTATATTATTTTTTTTAATATGGTGTGAAAAAGTCAATAAAATTAAAATATAGGAGCAGAAGTGTACTGTTTGTGAAATTAAAGTGGAATATATACTTATTCGTAATTCCGAATAGAGAGAAATAAGTTGTTAAAAATATTAACGCACGCTTTATCTAGTCTTTATTTGTGTGAAAATAATAAGGTGGTATAGTAATAAATGGAATTTTTAATTATATAAAAGAAATATATTTAAGATTTTTTTGTTTTATCTTTGATATCATTTGTATAAAAGCCAGTATGTTATCTCAACTTACTGGCTTTTACATTCACATACATTTCACCTAATACATAAATCCACGGACCTCTATAAGACTTAAAATCCGATCTCTTATTCCGGTTTTAGACCGATTGCCCTTATGTATCCTTTTTGTATAACACAATTCTTTAATTTGCTGTTTTCTATAAATTCCAGCATAGCTTTCCACGATTCTTTTTGATCGGGACGGGCTTCACGTATTTCTTTGAACGTTGATCTTGGAGCTTCCGAAAAAGCAATGATACTATCCCATGTCACGGGAGATTCTATTCCTACAAAAGCCGAATTTTTGATTTTTTTATATGGCCAGAAAGTCCATCCTATATTATTATCCTCCATCGTCTTGCAAAATGCGGACATCCATTCATTTGTGTTATGCCCTATTTCGCCCATATACATTGGGAGGTTTACACTATCACGAAAATGGATGAAGTTCTTGATTGCATTTGCTGTAGGCTCACCCCCGTAACGATGACAAGTATACATGATTTTATCATCGAATTTGGAATCTTTGAAAGGTTTGAAATTTCTATTCCATTGAGAACCTCCCAACATAATTATATGATTTTTATCTACCGAACGAATAGCTTTAGCTCCCATCTTATAGATATTTTCCAGTTTCGAGTTTAGTTCTTCTACATTAGTGAAGTAGGGAGCTATAGGTTCATTTAGTAAGTCGTATGCTAATATTGTCGGTTCATTCTTATAGCGATTGGCAATTGCTTTCCAAATTTCGCAATATTGTTTTTGAGAAGCTTCACTTTCAAATAGCCATGGATAACCATAACTATCATCAATATTGTCGCCCGTTTGTCCTCCCGGTGCATCATGCATATCAAGAATTATATGGAGATCTGCTTTTTTACACCAGTCAATCAATGTGTCTATGCGTGCAAAACCGTCTTGGTTCGATGTAATTCCCATATAATCTTCGTCAGTGAAAAGTTTATAGTGGAAGGGCAATCGAATTGTGTTAGAGCCGGTAGAGGCTATAAATTGAATATCATCAAATGTGATATAATTATCTTTAAATCGTTTCCAAAATTCCTTTGTAAGATCAGGACCTACCAATTGGCAAAACATTTCGTCTATTTGTCGTGCCGAATTAGTTTTAGCAAAGCCAAACATATATCCTTCGGGATTAAGCCAATTACCGAGATTTGTCCCTCTTATAAGGAATTTCTCTCCTTTTGGAGTGATTAGATTAGGCCCGTCTATACGAATAAATGTATTTGTTGATGGAACGCTTTGAGGGTATACGTGTAAATATCCTACAGCTAGGATGAATACAAGAAAATGATAGAAATATTTTTTCATGGGATAAGTTTATTTTTTTTAGTAAATGTATTATTTAATGAGAGTTATACTTTTTATAAAGAAAAAAAAGTGGATTGGTTGAATGGTTGATTTGTGTTAATTTGTTGTTTGTTAGTGTTTAATGCCTTCTTTTAGCGTGATGAAAAGTGGTAGAAACATTAACACATACATGACAATTTAATAAATCATTATATAAATAAATAGAATGACATCATAAAGATATTACCCATTAAATACCACTTAATAGATATTGACTCGTTTTTGTAAACAACATATATACAATTTGTTATTCAATTTCTACTTCATTAACAATTAACTTTTTTATCACAGAGCCCTTTTCACATCTTTTAAACAATTAGGTTTGTGAAATATTGTACCATCATTCTATACTATTGAAAAAATCGGCTAGTGTTAACCTATTTAAATAATGTTTTATATGACTTAAACTTCTATTTATGTATGAAGCTCCATAAGCTTATGTCTAATCAACAATACATAACTCTGTCATAACAATAGATTAGAGCAAAATAATTTGCTCTGATCCTGAATTGTAATTAATCCTTAATTTTTTAACTAAAAACAGTACTATGAGAAGAAAATTAAATTTCTTGCCGATATTTTTGGCAGCTCTATTATTTTACTCATGTGATGACGAAAAGATAGATACTCCGCAAATATCGTCATACAGTGTTGTAGAATCGGCGTATATGGCCGATAGCGTTCCTTTTGATGTAACAATAGATGCGAATTATCCGATGAACAGTATACGTATACTGTTTTTTTTGAATGATGAAAAAGTATCTGAGTCTATTATTCCGGTAAATAAAGCTGGCATTTATGGTAAAAAGTTATATGTTCCATATACGAAAGATATTTCTGATGGAAGGGCAGAAATACAGATAATTGCAAAAAATAAAAACTTCGATTATTCCACAAAATCAGTTTTTATCAATATTGGACGTCCTAAATACCCCTTTCTTACATTAAAAACAGCATATGGCGATTACAAGATGGAGCCTGTTTCGGGTGAACCTTATAAATATGCTGTAACTTCAGATTTTCCGACAAATGCATTAAATGCTATTATCGAGGCTCCTTCTTATGGGGAGAATGGTAATTCTTTTTATTTTGGAGGAAAAACTATAACAGCAAACACAACAAATACAGACTCAATACCATTTTTGACAGATTTATCTCCCGGCTCGGAATATACCGTGTCGTTTGATACACGTACATTTGAAGGAGAACCTTTCCTGAAACCTTCGTTTGATGGTATAGAATTCCCTGCATTTGTATCGAATATGGCAATCGTAGAGAAAGAGTTTTCTCAGAATCAACAGCTTTCTATTCGCGGATTTCTTGATTTGGAAGACTGGTGGATAGATCCGACTTTTCTTGACATTAATCCAAACGGAACATATAAGTTCAGGGCTGCGAATGGTAAATATCGTATAACAGCTGATCAAAATCTTAAATATTTCCGTATAGAGCCAATGAGTGGAAATAATTTAGCTGATTTTGATCCGATTACTAAGACAGGAAGTATATGGGTGAATGGAGGTATTGGAGATCAACCTGGTTCCGCTCCGGCTGAGCGTTTAGGTGTGCCCTCCATGACTGCAAATGGATGCCTTTGGAATCCGGCTAAGAATTTTGCAATGGCTTCTATGGGGAGTGGAATATATCAAGTAAAGTTGATTGCTAATAAAACTCTGTTCTTGTGTAATGTTTCCGGAAGTACGGTTGGTATTGCCTTTTATCAAAATAGCCGATCGATGGATAATCCTGTTTCATTAGATCTTGTGCAATCTTTATATGGTAGTCCGGGATCCGAAGGACCTGGAGGTTCAGGGACATTACCTAATTATAATGGACTTTCTGCACGATTCCAGTTAATGGCAACACCGAATACTTATAGTAAAGGAAATTATATAGCCGGAGGAAGCAACCGAAGCCTTGGGAATGGTAGAACGTATGTCTTTACTCTCGATACCAATTATTCTCCGGTTAAATTATCAATCAGTTTGGAATAAATTAATCTAATAATCTATGAAAATGAGAAAAACAACAACTATAGGCAGTTTTTGGTCTCGAAAATTATTGTTTATTACACTCCTCTGTTGTGTGTCAGTTAGCTTATTGGCTCAGAATCATCGCATAACAGGGTTGGTAACGGAAAGTGACGGCAATCCGATAATAGGGGTATCCGTATCGATAAAGAATACAACTACTGGGGTATTTACAGATGTAGATGGACGTTACTCGATCAGTGCAAAATCTGGGAATGTCTTAGTCTTTAGTTTCCTTGGATATGTTACAGAAGAGCGTACGATAGGGAAAGATGAATCCACTATTAATGTTCGTTTAACAGAAGCATCTGCGAATCTGGAAGAGGTTGTGGTAGTTGGATATGGGCAACAAAAGAAAGAGAGCGTAGTTGCATCAATTAATACCGTGACAGCTAAAGAGCTTTCCGGAACAGGACGTGGTCTCTCAAATTCCTTGGCAGGAAAGCTGTCGGGGGTAATAGCTATTCAGCCTTCGGGAGAGCCGGGCTATGATGATTCTAACTTCTGGATACGGGGAGTTAGTTCTTTTGCCGGAGGTACAAATCCTCTGATTATCATTGATGGTATTCCTCGAAGCAAAAGTGATATGAGCAATATTCCGGTTGAAGAAATTGAAACTTTCTCAGTTCTAAAGGATGCATCTGCAACAGCGGTATATGGAGCAGAAGGAGCAAATGGAGTAGTGTTGATTACAACAAAACGTGGGGTTGCTCAAAAAACTGTAATATCTGTAAATATAGAACATGCTATACGTACACCTATTCGTATACCACAATCCCTCGATTCATATAGAACCCTAAGTCTTTATAATGAAGCTACATGGAATGAGGCCGGTAACCCTTTGACTGGTTGGCTACCGACATATGATGATGCAACATTAGAGAAATACCGTACAGGAGTAGACCCAGACCTATACCCGAATACAAACTGGCTGGATCTATTGAAACCAAATACGAATGTTAGTCGATATACAATAAATTTCCGGGGAGGAGGCGATCGTGTAAAATTCTTTACATCGGGGGCATATTATACTGAAGATGGTTTATACAACAGTAATACAGTGGAAAACTATGATGCCAACTTAAAGTACGAACGTTACAACTTACGCTCTAATATAGATATGGATTTGACTAAAACCACTAAAATGTCAGTTGATATATCCGGTTATTTTGTAAAGCAAAATGCACCAATGACTACCTCTGATAACTTGTGGAGTATTATATCTATGGCTCCAAGATACTATTTTCCAATGGTTTATTCTGATGGTACGTTTGCAGAACATCCTCAATATTCGGCAGGATCGGTAGGTACAGCAGAACGGGCAAATCCGTATAATCTATTAAATAATATGGGTTATACAAAAAATTGGGAGGTAACAGTGCAGTCGAGAGTCAATCTGATTCAAGACTTAAGTGTTTTCATAAAAGGGCTCTCATGGAGAGGAGCCTTAAGTTTTGATGCTATAACACAGGGACGTCTAAATAGAACGAAAGAAGCAAATTCATTCTATGCTACAGGGAGAGATCAAGACGGAAAGCTGATTTTTAATCAAATCAGAGCCGGCTCGGCATTATCAAATCCTACAGCTTCAGGTAGTTCGGGTGAGCGGAAAGTATACATTGAAACTGCTCTTGATTATAAGCAGACCTTTGGTAAGCATGATGTTACTGGTTTGGTTTTATATAATCAGAAAGAAACCCAATATCAGTCAAGAAGTAATGGCTTGGAAATGTTGCCATATCGAAAACAGAGTGTGGTGGCACGTACCACTTATGGTTATGATGGACGTTATCTACTCGAAGCAAGTATGGGCATGACCGGAAGTGAAAATTTTGCTGAGGGTAACAGATGGGGGGCATTTCCTGCCGTTGGTGTAGCATGGTGGGTAAGTCATGAGAAATTTTGGAAGAAAATAGAACGAACAGTGAATAAACTGAAATTCCGTGTTTCATATGGTCGAACAGGAAATGATGTTTTATCCAGCGACATGTCTCGTTTTCCATATCGAGAAAGAGTTAACGAATCAAGTTTAGGCTACAATTTTTCATGGACAGGAGGTGCTGGCGTTGCTAATAGTGGACAAGGTGCCGGTAGTCCGGGTGCCGGTATTATCGAAAGTGATTATGCAACTCCGACTCTAAGTTGGGAAGTTGAAGATAAATTTAATACAGGTCTTGACTTCGGGTTGTTTGACGGACGCATTGATGCTAGTATTGATTATTTCCGCAATGAGCGTTATGACATTCTTATTCGTCGTAATACACTTCCTACAGCGGCGGGGTTACGTGTAAATCCTATGCAAAATTTTGGACGAACTAAAAATCAAGGAGTCGATCTCAATGTTGTAGCCAAACAAGCTATAGGTGACTTAATGCTTATTGGAAGATTTAACTACACCTTTACCAAAAACAATGTAGTAGAATATGATGAGGTGCCACAATTATATGCTTATCAGGCGTATACAGGACAAAGTATAAACCAGCCGTTTATGTATATTGCTGAAGGATTGTATACTCCTGACGATTTTATCATAACGACAAACGCAAAGGGAGCAGAGTCTTATCAACTTAAACCAGGTATTCCAGATCCTAAGCTGGCTGTAGCCCCCGGAGATATACGTTATCGCGATTTAAATGGTGATGGACTGATAGATACTTACGATCAAACCTATCTAAACGGATTCTATCCGACAAATACTCCTGGGGTTGTATATGGTTTTGGATTGACTGCTGAATGGAAAGGTTTTAGCGTTGGCACATTCTTTCAAGGAGCCAGTCGAGTGTCTACCTATTTGTTGAACAAGGTAGAGAATTTCTATCCATTTCAACGTTCGATAACGGATGCTGCGTTGCGAGAAGAAGCAATGAGTCGTTGGCGGTACGAAGATCCGTATAATCAGGATGTACTATTTCCTAGATTACGTACGGCCGGTAATAACAATAATACCCGTGCCAGTACATGGTGGTACCGTGATGCCTCATATTTACGGCTTAAGAATATCGAGATTGGATATACTTTCAGTTCAAAGGTATTGAAAAAAGCAAATATTAGCGGTATACGCTTATATGTTCAGGGAGAGAATCTCGTCACCTGGGACAAAGTGAAATTCTGGGATCCGGAAGTAACGAATCGTTCAGGAGCTCGCTATCCAATAAGTTCTACTTGGACATTTGGTTTGGATGTAACATTTTAAAAAACAGTCACTATGAAAAAAATAAATAAAATATTCCTTTGCTTTTTCATAACTGCTACAGTCCTATTCGTGTCATGTAGCGATTATTTGGATGTTTCGTCCGAATTAGCAGATAATTTAACCATTGATGGTGTATTTGAGAATGTCGAATATACAAAGCGTTGGCATGGTAATATTTTTAATTGTATTATTGAATATTCTAAAAATGCTTCTACTGCCGATGCAATGAGTAATCCCTGGTCGGCTATATCGGGTGAGTTGGCATGTAACTTTGCCCGTAATACAATGGTATCAGGGTATACACCTGCTAATGCAGGTTATCATCGTTGGGCAACGCAGTATCAATATATACGTCAAGCGTTAATATTTCTCAATAGAGCTCATCCTATTGGTAGTGGCACCGGTAATACGGTGCTTCCCGAAGATGAGGTACTTCGGATGAAAGACGAGGCAAAGTTTCTGATCGCATATGCATATTTCACATTGTTTGAACTTTATGGTCCCGTACCATTAGTCACAGATATTGCTAATCCGGAGGATCAAAATATAGACTATGCTCGCGCTCCTATGGATGAACTAGTTAATTATATGGACGGGTTGCTAGGCGAAGTAATAAATGCAGGTCGACTTCCTGCGTCTATCAAGAGAGGTAGCAACGATTACAATACAGGGGAAATGGTACGTCCTACATTAGTTGCTGCACGTGCATTGCGCGCTAAACTATGGGTGTATGCAGCGTCTAAATTATTTAATGGGGGTTTTAGCGAAAGTCTATCTATTGTGAACAGAGATGGAACACGTCTCTTCCCTGATTATGATCAGAATAAATGGCAAACAGCAAAATTAAGATTAGAAGAGTTTCTTGATTATGCGCATTCCCTAGGGCATAAACTGTATGAAGAATACTATCCTAATAGTATCGAAATAGATCCAAATGCATCTGTTTATCAAGTGTTTCAAAAGTACAATGATGAGATTCTATGGGCGACAGCATATAATGAATATAGTAACCCGAATGCACAAGAACGCCGCTCAAATCCGGTAGACCTATATGCTAGTCCAACAAATTTTGCGAATATCTCTGTCTCGCAAGAATCTGTTGATGCATTTTTTATGAGTAATGGACTTACAATCTATGATCAGGGAGCTGGATATAGAGAAGATGGTTTTGCTACAGTGAATAACCCGACTCATGTAAATAACAACCCTGATCCGAATGTCTTTAATATGTATGCCAATCGTGAGCCTCGTTTTTATGCAGCCATAGGTTATAATGGCAAAAGCTGGCATATCCATGCTAACGAACATAATAAACCTACAGGTGTGTATTATCAATGGTTCGGTCGTGGTAAAGCATCTGGTATTGCGGGTGGCGAAAACTGGCCGCGAGCAGGCTATTTGTTTTATAAATTCAAAAACCGTCGTATAGCACAAGGAGTGACTTCGATAAACGTGGCAGGTGCTCCGGGTACTCCGTTTACAGTTTATACATCATGGTCTCGTCCTTCTATATTACTTCGTCTGGCAGATTTTTACCTTTATTATGCAGAAGTTTTAAATGAAATTAATCCGAGTGACCCTAAAATCATTGAATACTTGGATAAGGTAAGAATTCGAGCGGGTGTTCCTGGTTATGCAGAGTTGGATAATACAAATGTGAAAAAAGGTGTAATTGGGAATAAAGATGCCCAGTTCAAGGCCATTATTCAAGAGCGTCATATAGAATTTATAGGCGAAGGACAACGGTGGTTTGATATGCGTCGCTGGATGATCTGTGATCCAGTAGCTACAAATCAGCCTGACAAAGGAGGTGTCGATGGAGATATTACCCGTATGAGTGGAATGTATATGAACGGATTTGATAATGTGTCAATAAACGGTACTAGCACAAGGCCTTTAGGCAATCCTGATTCATTTTTTCAGCGTACAATACTCGAGAATCGTCGATGGTCTAAAGAGTATTATTGGTATCCTGTTCCTCAAAATGAAATTAATAAGAGTAGAGGAAATCTTCTAGTCCAAAATCCATTATGGCCTGTAGTAATAGAGGCCGCTCAATGATGCGATAGTTAATGGCTAATCATAAAAATAATCTCCCTAATTACAGGGAGATTATTTTATTTTATAAAGGTTCCGATATTTTTTACTGTCCATTCGAAATTTTCGCGGGATATTTTTGCTTTGTTTTTTATTTTAGCTCTGTAGTTATATATCGTATTTACTGAATATCCTAAAAAATTTGCAATCTTACTGCTGTCATCAATTCCGAGTCTAATAAGGGCATAGATGCGTAATTCGGTATTTAAGAATTCTCCTTTTTTAAGTACTATTTGCTCTTCATCTAACAACAATAAATTAAGCTTTTCTACAAAATCGGGAAAAAGATGGATAAACATTGTATCAAAGTTGCTGAACAGTTCTTTTGACTCGACTTCTTTCAAAGTATTGTCCTTAGTTATTTTATAAAGACTCTCATACTGTCTGTCCTGAATATTTTTATTTACCATTTTACGGTAATTATCCAACTTGTCTATATATTTAGAACATTCATCAAGAAAATAACCTATATATTCTTCTTTGATATGATTTGCTTCTGCTACCTCGAAGTTTCTCTTCTTCAATTCAGAATTCATATTGTGTAATTTTTGATTAAGAATATTCAATTCTTGGTTTATTTCTTTCAGTTTTCGGCTTGTAGATACTCCCCTTTTCATTTCTTTATAAACATATATTACAGATATAACGAGTAATATAGAGAGGATACTGGTTATTATTAGAAAAGAACGTAACTCTTTATTTTTTTTATCATTTCTCGTTTGATATTCTTTGTCAATAATCCTCTGGATATTCAGTATCTCGGAACTTCTTACACGAGTGTTGTAATCACTTATATTTTCTAAAGAGAATCGTACATAGTTGTAGGCCCTGTTTATATCTCCTTCGTGCATTAGTATGTTAGCAAGTATAGGTATTGAGGCATTATCTTTTATTGCCAATTGGATATCGGATATTGCGGATAGTGCCAGATATATTTTTTCATTTTGAGTATCACCGAGTCTTCTGTACAATAGCGATCGGTGAAATGTTACCAGTGCATATGCCGGAGTATTAGGTCTTATTTGTACAAGGCGTTTATCATTGATTCTAAGAGCTTCATCAATCATATTATTCTCTCTTAGCGAGTGTTCTATGATTCTTAAATATTCTTCAGATTCAGTCCGCATTATGTTTTTTAGGGAGTCTCTGTATAGTGCTGTTTTTTTCCAGTAGTTATCCCTTTCTCTGTTGTCCTGAGTATATGATCCTAGTCCTAAATATAGTTCTCTATATGCTAAATAATAGTCGACTTTCATCTGGAGATCTAAATGTTCTATTTTCACTTTTAGTAAAAGATCTAATCCCTCTTTGTACATTCCTAATCTGGAAAATAATAGGGCAGATGCGATATTTGTTTCATTTATTTTATATTGATCATTTAGTGAATATGCTATGTCTAAATTTTGATTTAAATAATAAATAGCAGAATCAGACATATATGGTTTATACTCTTTGAACAATGCGTTGTTTAAAGAATATTGCTTACTGGAAGAAATATTGGGCTGACGTTTCTCTAATTTGAGCTCCTCTATTTTTGACTCTTTCAGTTCTATATATACATTGTTATTACTTATTTTCTCGTCTAATATCTTTAATAAAGAGTCTATATCTTGTTTTGCAGAGATAGAGATACATGTGAGAAAAAACATTAACGATACTATGGCTTTTTTCATGTGGATAAGACTTAAAGGATTTTCAGAACAAGAATGAACGGTGTAATCCATTTATAGTAAACCTTATAATATTTAGCAATTAATTTGGACTGAATAGATAAGGGTAAGAGTTCTTTTAAAATAGAATTCTTTATACAAAGAAAGAAAAAAAAGCGCAGTGTTTTTTTTATTTGAGAATAAATGCAAGTGGCCTTCTGGATATTTTTTATTAGTAATACTTTTCCGAAAAATATATATAGTGTCTGCAACTCGCTTACAGACATATTTATTATATTATATTGGTACTTAAATAGTAATGTTATTTTAAATAAAACACATGATTCATTTCTATCCCTTTAAAGAATGATTTGTAAGCCTCCTTTAGACGATAGTTTTTTTATCTTCGCAACTCAATCTGTAATCAATAGCCATGAAAGAACTTTATCCGTTTAAATTTTGTAATTACAATTTCTTTTTCAAAAAGAAAATTAAAGGAACCATACTTCTAGGGTTATTATTATTTCCTTGTTTTATTTGTGCTCAAAATGGCAAAAAGAGTCTATCTGAGAAAGACTATGTAGCATATTTATTTACTTATTTTACGGGAAATAATAAAGCAGAGGAAGCCGTTCATTATGCTATAAGCCGCGATGGTTTTAGTTATTGGGCTTTAAATAATAACAAACCTGTAATAAAATCTTCAAGTATAAGTTCCACCGGAGGTGTGCGTGATCCTCATATTTTGAGATGTGAGGATGGAAAAACATTCTATATGGTACTTACAGATATGGTGTCGGCTAATGGATGGAGTTCCAATAGGGCTATGATACTCCTGAAATCGACAGATTTAATAAACTGGCAATCAAGTATCGTTAATATACAAAAGAAATATGCCGGACAAGAGGATTTGTTGAGAGTCTGGGCTCCTCAGACGATATATGATTCTCAAAAAGATAAGTATATGGTTTATTGGTCGATGAAGCACGGAAATGGTCCGGATATTATATATTATGCTTATGCAAATTCAGATTTTACAGATATTGAAGGAACACCAGTGCCATTATTTTTGCCAAAATCGAAACAATCATGTATTGATGGTGATATAATTCTGAAAGATGGGAAATATTACTTGTTCTATAAGACCGAAGATCATGGTAATGGGCTTAAATTAGCTATAACGGAATCTTTATCTTCCGGCGTTTGGGAAGAACAAGATGACTACAAACAACAGACAACTGATGCCGTGGAAGGGTCTAGTGTCTTTAAATTGATAAACTCAGATACTTACGTTCTAATGTACGATGTGTATATGAAAGGAAAATACCAGTTCTGCCAAAGTAAAGATTTGGAAAACTTTCAAGTCATCGATCATGAAATATCTATGGATTTTCATCCTCGTCATGGTACTGTAATTCCAATAACAAATAAAGAATTGAAAGCAATTACAAACGAGTGGGGACTTCCCAGCGGATTTGGCAGTATAAATAAGAATCCGCTTCTAGAAGGATATTATGCAGACCCGGAAATACTCTATTCTCAGCAAACAAACAAATATTACATATATCCAACGAGTGATGGCTTTACGGGCTGGGGAGGATATTATTTTAAAGCTTTTTCGTCTGATGATCTAACCAATTGGAAAGATGAAGGAGTCATTCTCGATCTGAAAAAAGATGTTTCTTGGGCAGGACGAAATGCTTGGGCACCTTCTATTATCGAAAAAAAAGAAAAGAAAGGCTATAAATATTATTACTATTATACAGGTGCTCAAAAAATAGGTGCTGCTGTTGCAAACTTTCCCACAGGCCCTTTCCGTGACTCAGGAAAACCTCTTGTTGATAAGAAACCTCAAGGCATTTCTTCCGGACAGGAAATAGACCCAGATGTTTTTTGCGATCCGAAAACGAATAAAAACTATCTTTATTGGGGAAATGGATACCTTGCAGTAGCTGAGTTGAATAAAGATATGGTATCTATCGATGATAAGACAATAAAAGTAATGACTCCGGACAAAACATTCCGTGAAGGCATTTATGTGTTTTATCGAAAGGGGATCTATTATTTTTTATGGTCAGAAGACGATACTCGTAGCGAGAATTATCGTGTAAGATATGCAATGTCTGATTCTCCAACTGGTACTTTAAATATACCTGAGAATAATCTTATTTTATCTAAAAGACCCGAACTCGGAATATATGGAACAGGGCACAATTCAGTATTGCAAATACCTGATAAAGATGAATGGTATATAGTTTATCATCGATTTAGCCGTCCAAATGGTATTGCGATGGGCGATGCTGCGGGCTATCACCGAGAGGTATGTATGGACGCTATGGAGTTCGATGAAGACGGTACAATAAAGACCATAATACCATCTATATGAATACAATTAACTTTAAATAAATTTATATGAGACGATTATCTTATTTTTTAGTTTTGTTTCTATGCCTCAATACCATGGCACAGACTAATGCCCCTAACTGGGAAAACCCCCAGATATTTGCTGTGAATAAAGAAGATACAAGAGCTACTTCGCTTCCGTATCCCTCTGAAGTATTGGCTATAACTGATGATTATTCAGCCTCGCCTTATTATCGTTCGCTTGATGGTTTATGGAAATTCCATTGGGTAGCCAAGGTGGCAGATGTACCTGCTGATTTCTATAAAGAAAACTACAATATCAGCAATTGGGGTACAATGCCTGTTCCCGGAAATTGGGAATTTAATGGTCATGGGATACCTATGTATGTAAATGTTGGATTTGGTTTTAAGGCAAAACCTCCTCATATAGATAGAGAAGATTCACCAGTAGGCGCTTATCGCCATGAATTCGAAATTCCGGATAACTGGGACGGCAGAAGAGTATTTATTCATTTCGATGGAGGAACAAATGCCATGTATGTATGGGTCAACGGACAAGAAGTTGGTTATACGCAAAATGCAAAAAGTCCGGCTGAGTTCGATATAACAAAATATATACGTAAGGGTAAAAATACATTAGCTTGTCAGGTTCACAAATTTAGTGATGGTTCATATCTTGAAGATCAGGATATGTGGCGTTTAGGTGGAATAAATAGGAGTGTGTATCTATATAGTACGGCACAAACTCGTATTCTTGACTTCTTCGCTCATCCTGACTTAGATCAGAATTATAGAAATGGAGTATTCAGTTTAGACGTAAAGCTGAAGAATTACCAATCAGAACAAGCAAATCAAACGTTGGAAGTTTCTGTATTAGACAAGAACGGCAAAAAAGTTTTTTCTAAGAATCAGAAAGCTGTAATAGCTGCGAATAGTACTTCAGACATCAAATTGAACGGTTCGGTATCTTCTCCTCTCAAATGGACTGCTGAGACTCCCAACCTTTATACATTACTGATTACGCTGAAAGATAACAAAAACAATGTTGTAGAGTCTACTTCTCATAAAATAGGATTCCGCAAGATAGAAATAAAAGACGGACAAGTTTTAGTGAACGGAAAGAAGGTGTACTTCAAAGGAGTAAATCTTCACGAGTTTAATACGAATACAGGTCAGGTAGTTAATCGTGAGGTGATGATGCGCAACTTGCAGTTAATGAAAGAACTGAATGTTAATGCTGTACGCACATCTCACTATCCACAATCTCCGCTATGGTATAAGTTGTGCGATGAGTATGGAATATATCTGGTAGATGAAGCGAATCTGGAATCACATGGCCTGGGTTATGGTCCGGATAATGTTTCTAATTTTCCTGAATGGCATGGTGCTCATATGGATCGGATTATCCGTTTGATAGAAAGAGATAAGAATCATGCGTCAGTTATTTTCTGGTCGTTAGGAAATGAGGCAAGTAACGGGAAGGCATTTTTCGATATGTACGATTGGGCAAAAGCTAGAGATAACAGCCGTCCGGTACAGTACGAACAAGCTGGACGCAATCGTAATACGGATATAATATGTCCTATGTATCCTCGTTGGGATGGGATGGTCAGAGATGCTAAGGTAGATTTAGGACGTCCTTATATCATGTGTGAGTATGCCCATGCAATGGGTAATAGTATGGGTAACTTTCAGGAATATTGGGACTTGATGCGTTCCAGCAAGAATATGCAAGGTGGTTTTATCTGGGAATGGTACAATCACGGGTATCCGGCTGTAGATGAACAAGGTCGTAAATATTGGGCTTATGGAGGTGACCTCAAAGGCTATAACAAGCAAAATGACGGAAATTTCTGTATGGATGGAATTGTTACTCCCGATCAGCAATATATGCCTCATACTCACATTGTGAAGAAAGTATATCAAAATATTCTATTCGAAGCAAAAGATCTGTCTAATGGTATAATTACTGTTATAAATGATTACAAGTTCAGAGATCTTAATAGTAAAAATTATTCTTACAAATGGGTATTACTTAAGAATGGAGAGGCTGTGGCTGATGGAGCTTTTGATGCAATAGTCCCAGCAGACAGCAGGAAAGATGTAAAACTAATCTTACCTAAACTGGAAACGGGAGCAGGCATTGAATATTTCTTACAGGTATATGCTTATAATAAGGAGAAAACGCCATTTCTTGAAGTTGGATTTGAGGTTGCAAAAGAAGAATTTGCATTCGACTCTAATAATTATTTTACAGAAGCAACATACTCAGGTAACCTGACCGTAGACAAGCTTGACGATAAAGTGGTGGTTAAGAGTGGAGATGTCAGCTATGAATTTTCAACAAAGGATGGCCGTACTCTTATTAATATGACTAATAAAGGAAAAAGAGTATTTAATGAACTGCCGAGCCTGAACTTCTGGCGTGCACTCACTGATAATGATTTTGGCTCATGGTCTCAATACGGTCTTCGATTGTGGGAATCTGCCGGTCATAATGTTGTTTACAAATATGTCGGTAGCCAAGAGGCTAACGGAGTACATGCTTTTAATTATGAAGCTAAATTGAGAGGTATAGAAGCAAAAGTCGATTTGACATATACAGTCAATACCGATGGTAGTTTAAATGTAACAGCTAAATACAAAGCACTGTCTGATGACTTGCCCGAAATGATGCGTTTTGGTATGACAATGATTTTGCCAAAAGAATATAATGACTTTACATGGTATGGCCGTGGTCCGTGGGAAAACTATATCGATAGGAATGCAGATACATTCATCGGAGTATGGAACGGTAAGGTTGAGGATCAGGCATATGCTTACTATCGCCCTCAAGAAACAGGAAATAAAACAGATGTGCGTTGGCTTATTTTGAAAGACAAAACAGGAACCGGTATTAAAATTTCTGGTGCTCAGCCTCTATCGGTGAGTGCGACTAATAATCGTTTGGAAGATCTTGATCCGGGTATGACTAAGAAACAACAGCATTCATCAGATATATTACCTAGAAATGAAGTTGTATTGAATGTTGACTTGTTCCAGCGTGGGGTAGCCGGACTGGATTCTTGGGGTTCTCGTCCTCTTGATGCCTATCGCTTTACGAATAAGGAATATACATATAGTTATACTATCACGCCGTTATAGGTTTAGGATAGTTAAGTGAAGATTCGTTTGGTGGAAAGCGATATTGAATATTCAATATCGCTTTTCTTTATTCATTACTCAACGATTTCTGATATTCACTTGGTGTCATATTAAATTCAGCTTTGAAGCACATGGTGAAGTATTTAGGAATTGAAAATCCTACCAGATATGCTACTTCCGAGATTGATATAGATGGGTCTTTTAATAATTGACAAGCATGTTTCAGACGTATATTTCTTATAAATTCGTTGGGTGACAGCCCTGTCATAGTCTTTATTTTTCTATATAGCGATGATTTAGACATATTTAGATTGTGTGCAAAAGTATTGACATCAAATTCAGTTTCAGGCAGATGTTGTTCAATAACGGCAATGGCACTATTTAAAAACTGTTCATCGATAGAAGGATAATCGAGAGTCGATATATTTATTTCTACGTCAGATTTGAATTCACTTTGTTGTGTCTTTTTATTAGACATAAAGTTATTAATACGAGCCTCCAGTACTTTTACATCAAAAGGCTTTGATATATACCCGTCTGCACCGGCATTGTAGCAATCTATTCTATCTTCCACACTGTTTTTGGCTGTTAAAAGTATTACCGGAATATGGCTGGTCTCTAAGTTACTTTTAAGCTTTTTGCATAGCTCTAATCCATCCATCTCCGGCATCATTACATCGCTCACTATTATGTCGATGTCTTTGCCTTTTACTGTTGCTAGTGCTTCCGATCCATTATTTGCAGTTAATACGTTATAATGTTTCGCTAGAATATTCTTGACCAATATCAGAAGTTCCTCATTATCTTCTACCAATAATATAGTCGTATCCTTATTTGAATTTTCCGAAATAGGTTCCTCTAGTATTTTTTCTTCAGTAACTTCCGACAGTTCATCGTAAAGGTTAATTTGTACAGGATTGCCTCTTTCTGTATCCGAATAACTAGCTTCATCTATTGGTATGTCTATAATAAATTGAGTCCCTTCCTGCACTTTACTTGCTACCTGTATTATGCCATGATGTATATTGAGCAAATCCTTTGTTAAGGATAAGCCGATACCGTTAGTATCACCCGATATATTCTTCCTGTTGGTATAGAATCGTGCAAAAATACTTTCTAAATCTTCGGCAGGAATACCCACGCCAGTGTCGCTGACCTTTATATTTATATATGTATGGTTTTCCTTGATGTATTTAATCAGTTCTATTTTCACAGCCCCATTTTCGGGAGTATATTTATATGCATTCGATAACAAGTTGAATATAACTTTATCTATTTTATCAGCATCAAAGAGCCCTTGGATATTACTTTCGTTACAACTGAAGGAAAACCGGATGTTTTTCTTTTTCATCAAAGGGATAAAGTGTGTTTCACAGATATCTTTGATAAAGATGACTATATCTCCTTGAGATAACTTAAGTTGCATATTACCACTTTCTACTTTCCTGAAATCCAGCACTTGCTGCAATAACCGCTTCAATCGATTGATATTAGAGCGCATACTGCTAAACTGGGATATTTTGCCCTTATAAGTGATTTCAGCATCATCTATAAGGCATGAGATAATTGTTAGCGGAGTAAGGAAATCATGTGAGATGTTGGTGAAATATCTCAATTTTGTTTGTGTCAAATCTTCAGCCTTTTCTTTTTCTATTTGTGCTATACGCAGTTCGTTTCGAAGTTTTAGGCGTCGTTTTGCAATAGTATATCCCCAGAATATTATTGTAGCTAAAACAATAAAATAGAATATGTATGCCCACCATGTTTCGTAAAACGCAGGCTCTCTATATATTGTTAATAGAGTTACGGTATCGCTCCATAGGCCATTCTCATCCGTCGTTTTCAGATAAAAAGAATACGATCCTTTACTAAGTTGGTTATATATGGCAAATTGTCTGTTGTTTTCGGGGTAAACCCAATCTTCGTCAATTCCTTCCATTTTGTACGCATATCTTATTTTAGTAGAGTATGCATACTCTAAAGATGAAAAATCAATTTCTATATTTCTTTCATTGGGTTTTAAACTCAGCTTCTGAGAAAGTATATCGAAATTTTGGTTTGTACTGTTTAGGAAGACTGACAGATTATTTACTTTTATATCAGTTATAAGTACCTTTGTCTGTCTGGCTTTGCCCGATAATACTTCGGATGGGGTAAATATCGATATTCCTCTGTTTCCTCCAAATAATATTTCGGTTTTATCTTTGAACTGAGATCTTAAGTGGAATGAGTTTACCCAAACGCCATCACTTTCAAGATAGTCTCTCGATGCTCCATTCTCTGGATTATATTCTTTTACTCTTTTATTAGTAGATATCCAAAGATGACCAAAATCGTCTATTAAAATATCTTGGATACCTTCTTCAATCATTTTGAATGTGATATTATTCGATAGATGAGTAAATTGCTCGCTTATCACATCATATTGTATTATTTCGCCATCCTTTGTTCCTATCCATATTTTACCACTCATATCAGCACAAATAGCTTCAATATCATTATTGTCGATGATAAAACCTTGGCTATTCTTTACATCTAGTTTGTCTGAAACGTTTTTACTCGATAGTGGGATATAATATAAGCCCGAATTTTTACAGTTTATCCATATTGAGCCTCTAGTGTCTTCGGTTATATTGGAAACTTCTCCTATTGACGTATTAATAATTTCTATTTTGTCGCTATTATATGGTTTCAACAATAAACCGGTTGTTGTGCCTATCCAGATGTTGTTCTGTCTATCCTCGTAGAAAATGAATGGGTTTCCAGCATCTGGAGATATTTCTAAGAGATTGATTCGTTTCGATATAACTATATTTTTACCGTCTTTTCGCATTATATATATGGCAGCCTCATTCTCCGGTCCTACCCATACTTCATTCGGTGAAGAACGGAAACCTGATATGCAGCTCAACACACCCAGTGACGGTATGTTTTTTAATGCAGGCATATCTTTATAGAAGCGGGCTGTATTGGATGTCGGAGAATAAATACCCAATCCCCATCTGTTTTGGTTAATCCATATTTCGCCATCTCTATCTTTGTATAGAGATGTGATATTAGGCGTTATGCCTGTTTCCCGTTTTATAAATGACATCGGGTAGTTTTTTATAGGCTGTCTGCCAAGATCTATTGATAGTACTCCCTCGCCGAAAGTTGCAATCCATAAATTGCCTTTGTTATCTTTTATAATCTCACTAAAAATGTTATTCGACTCTTTAAAGAGGTAGGATATATCAACTTCCCTCAATTCATTATTTGGAGTATATTCCAGTGCAGAAATTCCCGATCCTGACATTACCCAGATATATCCGTATTTATTATCCTGAGTTATACTAAAGAATTTGTCTTCAGATATCTGTTTCTCCGTATTTTCTATCTTTATTTTAGTATAAGGATTCTTCGAATCTTTAGGATTGAAAAGGAAGAGTCCATCACCCCAAGTACACACCCAATATTGCTTTTTACTATCTTGAAAGACTCTGAAGGGATTATTCGCATCTCCCACAATAGGAAATCCTGTAAATGTATCATTCTTTGAATCATATTTATATAATCCGCTTCTCCAAAGTGTTACCCACAAATTTTTTTCTGAATCTTCATACAGAGAATTAATGCTGGTTATAGGGAGAGAATTTACATATTGTTTGTTGAAGGTGAGATCTTTGTTGTATCGCACAACGCTTTTGTTGGTACCTATCCATACTGAGCCCTCTGATGTAACTACTATGCATTTAATCTCTCTCCCTGCTATCTCGTTCCCTTTGAGTGGTGTTATCTCATAAGTACTTTTGTTTAAAACATTAACGCCTTTATTTGTGCCGATCAATAAATGATTATTTTGATCCTCTGCAAAACATGTGATTTTATTGCTGGTCAACAGGTGTGGCCTGTTTTGATTTGATCTGAACACAATAACTCGGTACCCGTCGTATCTACATAGACCATTCGTTGTACCAAACCACATGAAACCCTCTTTGTCTTGAAAGATTCGTTGGACGGAGTTTGAGGGTAATTGATTTATTATGGGAACAGAACGTAGTAATATTTGTTGAGGATGCCCTTTTATAGTAGATAGAAAAATGATAACAAATAATAGTCGAAGTTTAAATTTCATAGGATTCTGTCGAATAGGAATTAGATTATGATACAATGATAAAGAATAAATATTATTTTGTTTTTATCAAAAGTCTTAAAAGTTGCGTTTGGTCTATTTATACCTCTTATCTGAACTATTTATCTCCTCTTTTTGCCTAAAAAAGCGGATTGTAGTGTGTAGTGTTAATGTTTCTCCGTTTTAGGTGTTGGAGGAAATGTCTACCATTAATGGTCAGTATATACCCTGCTATCTTTCTCTAAAAGGCACATCTTTGCATCAAATCTTATTTATATATTAATACCAATGAAACAATTGAACCTCTTATTCCTGCCGGCTATAATTTTATTATTGAATACTACTAGTTGTGCAAGTAAGAAAGTTGACAATTCCTTATCCACCAAAAATGAAGTAATAAGCGTACTTAAAAAAGTAAACGATTATTGGCAAACCAATAATCCGAATCATGGAAATGCTTTTTGGCACAGGGCAGCATATCATACAGGAAATATGGCTGCTTATAAAGCGACAGGAATTGAAGCATACAAAGAATATTCTTTAGCTTGGGCTGAACATAATGAATGGAAGGGAGCCAAATCGGACAATCGATCGGAATGGAAGTATAGCTATGGAGAAACGGATCAATACGTACTTTTTGGAGACTGGCAAATCTGTTTTCAGGTATATATAGATTTATATAATCTGAATAAGGACGCGAAAAAGATAGCTAGAGCCAAAGAAGTTATGAAATATCAGATGTCGACACCTAACAATGATTATTGGTGGTGGGTAGACGGCTTATATATGGTAATGCCCGTAATGACAAAATTACATAAGGTTACAGGAGAAGATTTATACTTAGATAAATTGTACGAGTATTTTTCTTTTGCTAAAGATCTTATGTATGACTCCGAAAGTAAACTTTTCTATAGAGATGCCAAATATATATACCCTAAGCATAAAACAAATAATGGACTAAAAGATTTCTGGGCCAGAGGAAACGGATGGATTTTTGCCGCTTTTCCGAAAGTGCTGGAGGAACTACCCTCGTCTGATAAACATAGAGACGAGTATATTCGTATATATAAAGAATTAGCTTCTGCGATAAAAGACAGTCAGCAACCGGAGGGTTATTGGGTAAGAAGTATGCTCGATGCTGATCATGCTCCCGGACCGGAAACAAGTGGAACAGCATTTTTTACTTATGGTTTTCTGTGGGGTATAAATAATGGAATATTAGATAAAGAGACATATGAGCCTGTCATAAAGAAATCATGGGATTTTTTAACCAATACAGCACTGCAAGCTGACGGACGCTTAGGTTTTGTACAGCCGATAGGAGAGAAAGCGATTCCCGGACAAGTTGTAGACGCAAATTCTACCGCCGATTTTGGAGTTGGGGCATTTCTTTTGGCTGCTTCCGAGATGGTTAATTATGTCAGTAAATAACAAAATATAAAATGAATATATATAGAAAAATAATAATCTTTTTTTTGCTCTGTACATTTTGTATAGGGCAAAACTATGCTGCATTGGCAACGAAAGACAGGAATCCTGTCTCTGATCGTGTTTATTGGGCTAACCTTGCTTATAAGATGGCTGAACCTATCTTGAAGAATATGGCTAAAGGCGAATTGAAGAAAAATATGCAGGTCGAACTCAGTCCTAGTTGGGATGGTCGGAATAAGGATGTGACTTACATGGAGGCATTCGGTCGGTTGATGGCTGGAATTACCCCATGGTTATCGCTCCCGGATGATAATACGACTGAAGGAAAACAACGAAAACAACTACGCGAATGGGCTCTCAAAAGTTATGCAAATGCAGTAGATCCCCAGAGTCCCGATTATTTGGGTTGGAGAGCCCATGGGCAAGCTTTAGTTGATGCGGCCTATATTGCCAATAGTTTTCTCAGAGCGCCTAAGCAATTATGGGAACCTTTGGATGAGGTAACTAAAAAAAGATATATAGAAGAATTTCAAGGATTACGAAGATATACTCCCGTTTATTCCAATTGGGTTCTTTTTGTAAGTATGATAGAGACATTCCTTATGTCTGTCAATGAGCAATACGATGCTTACCGTGTTGAAATAGGTATACGTAAAATAGAAGAATGGTATGTCGGAGATGGATGGTACTCTGATGGTACACATTTTGCTTTCGACTATTACAACAGCTTTGTTATACAACCTATGTATGTCGAAATTTTAAATGCATTCTATCAATCTAAAAAATATCCGAGAGTTAATGAGCAGAGGCTAAAAATAGCAGAAAAAAGAATGCAAAAATTTGGAAGCATTCTAGAACGGTTTATCTCGCCTGAAGGAGCCTTTCCTGTTTTCGGGCGATCTATGACTTATCGCTTAGGAGTATTTCAGGTATTATCATTATTAAGCCTACAACAGAAGTTGCCTGAGGGTATATCCGAAGGACAGGTAAGATCAGCACTGACTTGTACAATGAAACGTATGTATAGTGCTGAAGGTAATTTCAATGAGAAAGGCTTTTTGCAACTTGGCTTCTCTGGGCATCAGCCTGATTTGGCAGATGTATATACAAATAATGGTAGTCTTTATATTACGTCCTTAGTATTTTTACCATTAGGGTTAAGTGCAGACCATTCATTCTGGACATCTCAGCCTGAAGATTGGACTCAAAAGAAGGCTTGGGAAGGAAAACCTTTTCCAAAAGATAAAGCTATTAGTGAATAAGTAAGATAAAATCAGAATGAAATATAAAATACTTTTATCAATCGCACTTTTCTATAACGTTTGTTTATCTGCGTCTGAACCATCTAATAACGACCGTATTTATTGGACAGGTTTGGCTTATAAAATAGCAGCACCCGTATTAGAGAATATGAGCAAAGGCGAATTAGCTAAGAATATGACTCTTGAGCTCAGCCCGACATGGGACGGTCGCGATACAAGAGTTACATATATGGAATGCTTCGGGCGTCTGATGTCCGGTATATCTCCGTGGTTGACTTTACCTGATGATGAAACAGCAGAAGGTAAGCAACGGAAGCAGTTACGGAATTGGGCATTGAAGAGCTATGCTCATGCCGTTGATCCTGAGAGTCCCGACTATTTATTGTGGAGAAAAGAGGGGCAACCCCTAGTTGACGCAGCATATATAGCTCAAAGTTTTCTTCGTGCGCCGAAACAGTTATGGGAACCACTAGATGATATAACCAAAAAGCGTTACATAGAAGAGTTTAAGCAATTGCGCCGCATAGACCCACCTTATACAAATTGGTTGCTTTTTTCTGCTATGGTCGAATCATTTCTTCTGTCTATTGACGAAGAGTATGATTCGTATCGCATCCATTATGCTATCAGAAAAATAAACGAATGGTATGTTGGCGACGGATGGTATGCCGATGGAGAGCATTTTGCATTCGATTATTATAACAGTTACGTTATACAGCCTATGTATGTACAAGTATTGGAAACATTGGTTGCAAAGAAAGTTACTTTATGGAATAAGAATCATGAAACAATGAATAGCGATCTTACTGTTGCAACAAAGCGTATGCAGCGTTTTGCATCCATTTTAGAACGAATGATTTCCCCTGAAGGTTCTTTTCCTGTATTTGGCAGGTCTATGACTTACAGAATGGGAATTTTTCAACCACTTTCTTTGCTGGCATTAAAAGAAAATCTGCCGGATGCTTTACATGAGGGACAGGTAAGAAATGCTCTGACAACTGTAATGAAAAGAATGTATGGAGGAAATAAAAACTTTTTAGAATCAGGTTTTCTCAGTTTAGGATTTGTAGGTCATCAGCCTGATCTGGCAGATTGGTACACTAACAATGGAAGCCTTTATATAACATCAGAAGTATTACTTCCTTTGGGGCTACCTGCCGATCATTTATTTTGGACTTCTACATCTGAAGATTGGACCTCTAGAAAAGCTTGGCAAGGAAATTCTTTTCCAAAAGATAAATCAATTAGAGAATAAACATGTTTCACTTTAATAAGGCCTTATACTATGAAAATTACTTATTACTGGATGGATGGATAACCGGTCATTATCAGTTATTAACCATAAATATGGAAAACATAATCATCATTAATTATTTTCCTTTTTAAATTATGAAAAATTACAAATCTTTAAATCATGATGGGGATAAATGCCGGAACAGTATTGTTCATAAGTATTTGTTTCTCTTCTTAATGTTCACTTTATTTTGCCCACTCAAGATTTGGGCTCAGCAAATCACAGTGACAGGGAAAATTGTAGAAAAAACAACGCAGGAATCGTTAACCGGTGTCGCTGTAGTTGTGCTCAATTCACCTGCAATAGGCACTACAACAGATATTGATGGGAACTATGTTTTAAAAGTTCCTAACAAGAATGTTTCTCTACAAGTTACATACTTGGGTTTTAAAAAGCAGATAATACCTCTTAATGGACGTACATCTATAGATATCCAATTGGAGGAAGATGTTACTTCTCTAGGCGAAGTTCAGGTTGTTGCATATGGCGTTCAGAAAAAAGTAACAGTTACAGGCGCTATCTCATCGGTAGGAGGAGAGGACTTACTAAAAACACCAACAGGATCTTTAACGAATGCCCTGTCTGGAAAACTGTCCGGAGTAAGTACGATCCAATATTCAGGAGAGCCCGGTGCAGATGCGGCTGAAATCTACGTAAGAGGAATAACAACATTAAATAATTCATCTCCTCTGATTCAGGTTGATGGAGTAGAACGGGATTTTACACAAATAGATCCTAATGAGATAGAAAATATTACGATATTA
>POVV01000315.1_pt1 | contig 35533 bp, 26 predicted proteins | sample 1560271 | NCBI WGS metagenome assembly POVV01 (sample SAMN08337232, study PRJNA429181) | Bioreactor metagenome, whole genome shotgun sequencing project. | biome: cows' rumen and soil; feature: anaerobic; isolation source: anaerobic chemostat enrichment culture, galacturonate as sole carbon... | reverse complement strand
TGTCAGTGTTAAACTCGTTTCTGAAAGTGGAGTAGGGACTATTGCGGCGGGGGTTGCTAAAGCGAAAGCCGATCTGATTCTTATAAGCGGATGCGAAGGCGGAACAGGAGCAAGTCCTTTAAGTTCTATTAAATACGGAGGCTTACCTCTCGAAATTGGGCTTTCGGAAGTACAACAGACACTCGTTTTAAACAATCTTCGAGGACAAATACGCTTACAAACAGACGGACAGTTAAAGACCGGTCATGATATTATCGTTGCTGCCATGTTGGGAGCCGAAGAATTCGGATTCGCTACAAGTGCATTGATTGTATTAGGTTGTATTATGATGCGTAAATGCCATCTTAATACTTGTCCGGTGGGAGTTGCCACTCAAGATGAAGAATTGAGAAAGAAATTTGCCGGACGCAGTGAATATCTGGTAAACTATTTTAATTTCTTAGCCGAAGAAGTCCGTGAATATCTCGCGGAGTTGGGAGTTCAGTCTTTAGATGAAGTTGTCGGACGTGCCGATTTATTGAAATATGTACAAACTGAGAATAATGGTAAATTAAGTAAACTCGATCTTTCTCGTCTCATCTATTTTCCTAAAGAGGCTAAAGAAAACGCTATACACCACATAAAAAATCAGGAACATAAACTTCATAACGTATTAGATGAAGAATTGATAGTGACAGCTAAACCTGCGATTGAGAAATCGATGCCTGTGCAGATGTCTCGTATTATTCGCAATGTAGATCGTACAGTAGGTGCGATGTTATCAGGCGAAATAGCTAAACGTTATGGCAATGCCGGACTTCCTGAGGATACAATACAGTATTCGTTTAAAGGGTCTGCCGGACAAAGCTTTGGTGCGTTTCTTGCTCATGGTGTTACATTCAGACTCGAAGGTGATGCTAATGACTATGTAGGCAAAGGCTTGTCGGGAGGTAGAGTTATAATTGTACCGCCGGAAGTTGCGACTTTCAAACCTGAAGAGAATATTATAGCCGGTAACACATTGCTTTATGGTGCTACATCTGGTGAAATTTATATAAACGGTAGAGTAGGAGAGCGCTTCTGTGTACGTAATAGCGGTGCTATTGCTGTGGTAGAAGGAGCTGGCGACCACTGCTGTGAATATATGACGGGTGGACGCACAGTCGTACTTGGAGCTACCGGACGTAACTTTGCTGCCGGAATGAGTGGTGGCGTTGCATATGTATATGATCAGCAAGGCGATTTCGACTATTATTGCAATATGCAGATGGTGGAGCTTACTCTGATCGAGGATAATTATGATATGCGTGAGTTACGAGATTTAATAACTAAGCATTATAATTATACAAATAGTCCTTTAGCAAAACGTATTCTGGACAATTGGGCAACTGAAGTTGAACGATTTTTGAAAATAACACCTATCGAATACAAGAAAGTGTTACAAGATGAGAAGTTGGAAGCGATTAAGAAAAAAATCGCACAAGTAGAATTTGATTATTAATAGGAGGACATAATAATGGGAAATCCAAAAGCATTTTTAACAGTAAAAAGAAAAGATGCCGGATACCGTCCGGTACAAGACCGTGTCCTTGACTTTGGCGAGGTAGAACAAACTCTAAATACGGAAGATAGACGTGAACAAGCTTCGCGTTGTATGGATTGTGGTATTCCTTTTTGTCATTGGGGATGTCCGCTAGGTAACAAAATGCCCGAATGGCAAGATTACATGTATAAAGGAAACTGGAAACTAGCAGCTGAAGTACTGATGCAAACCAATGATTTTCCAGAGTTTACAGGTCGAATATGTCCTGCTCCATGTGAAAAATCTTGTGTACTTTCTATACATCGTGCTCCGGTAACTATTCGTGAAAATGAAGCGGCAGCACTAGAACAAGCATTTAATGAAGGTTATATACAACCTAAAGTTCCTAAAACCCGAACAGGGAAGAAAGTTGCAGTTATAGGTTCTGGGCCTTCGGGGTTAGCAGTTGCCAATCAGCTGAATCAAAAAGGACATGATGTAACTGTATATGAAAAAGGATCACGTATCGGAGGTCTGTTACGTTTCGGAATTCCTGATTTCAAATTGAATAAGAATGTTATCGATCGTCGTTTGAAGTTGATGGAAGAAGAAGGTGTGAAATTCGTTACGAATACCGAGATAGGAAAAGATATAAAAGCAAAAGAACTATCCGCAGAATACGATGCTATATGCATTGCCATAGGTTCACAAGTTCCGAGAAACCTTCCTGTTGAAGGCCGTGAACTAAAAGGAGTATATTATGCGATGGAATACCTTACCATGCAGAATAAACTGGTTGCAAAAGAAGATGTTCCTGCTGAACAGATAATTAATGCAGAAGGTAAAAACGTATTAGTTATTGGTGGTGGTGATACCGGATCGGACTGTATAGGAACAGCAAACCGACAAGGTGCGGCAAATATTCTTCAAATAGAAATTTTGCCAAAGCCAAAGAACCTTGAAGATTTAGAGAATGTTTGGCCTGAGCCATATCCTGTGGTTTTGAAAACATCTTCATCTCATAAAGAGGGTTGTGAACGCCGATGGTCTTTGAATACTAAACGTTTTATAGGAGAAGATGGTAAGTTGACAGCTGTTGAATTGGTTGAAATAGCTTGGGAGAAAGATGATAAAGGAAACCATGTAATGAAAGAGGTGGGTAAACCCGAAATCTTAAAAATTGATTTGGTATTTCTAGCTCTGGGCTTTATTCATCCTATTCAAGAGGGTTTGTTGCATGAATTATCATTAGATGTTGACGGCCGGAAAAATATTGCAACAAAAGCAAACCGTGAGACTAATGTAGCTAAGGTTTTTGCTACAGGTGACTGTGTTAGCGGACAATCTTTGGTCGTTAAATGTATAGCTTCAGGAAGAGAAACAGCTAAACATATTGACGATTTTCTGAAAAAATAAGTCTGTACTTTTTAAATAAACACTTTTAGGGAGTTGTTTTATCATATAGAGTAAACGTACTGAGATAATACCTTATATGATAAGACAACTCCTTATTTTTTTCTCTGAGCTTTTTCCCATACTCCTGTATTATTATTTTTAATCAAGTAAGAATACGCTTTGAGTGCATTTAGATTCATAAAAAGGAAATAGTAAGGCACAAATAAAATCTTATTCTTAATTTCTCTTTTAGAATTAATGTAGCCAGCAAACCCTGACAGATAAAAAAGACACTGTAATATTAATAGTACAATTAGGAATACAGACTCTGGATATTGAATACACAGCAAAACATTTAAAGGTAATAAAGCAAAAAGTGCCAATGGAGTTATAGTCCAACGCAGTACCCGATGAGATATATACTGAAAACTAAGAATTCCATATCTGAAAATATTCAATAATGATCGTAGCCTCCATGTAGCTTGTAGTCCTCCCGCAGCAATTCTTACCTTGCGTTTTTCTTCATCCTGCATAGATTCTGAACCATATTCTGTAGCATAAGCTTGAGGACAATAAGCTATTGTATAACCTTGCATTGCTATCTTAAGCGAAACTACAAAGTCGTCTAATAGAGTATCATTCGGAATCTGTTCAAATAGATCTCTTCTTATAGCATACAATTCGCCCGCAGCACCTACAACCGAGTATAAACGATAATCTAAACTTTTCAATGCAGATTCGTAACGCCAGTAAATACCCTCTCCACTTGATGATGCAGTATCTTTCGATTCTATATTTACTCTCTTTTCACCTGCGACACAGCCGACTCTATTCTTTGCAAATAATGTCACTATTTCCCTTATACTTTCAGGATTTAGCATTGCATTAGCATCGGTAAGAACCACAATCGGAGTATTTATATATGTCATACTTCTGTTTATTGCAGCAGTTTTTCCTTTCCGTCCGGGTTTATGCAGTATTTTTACATCGTCATAAACTTCCAGTCGATTCACTGTACTATCTGTACTACCATCTGTGACCCAAATAATATGAAGTTTTTCTTTGGGGTAGTCTAGCAGCAGGGTATTACTCATTTTATCAGTTATAATATCCTCTTCATTGTAAGCTGCAATGAGTAAGGTAACTTCCGGTAAATCTACATTTAACTTAGGTTTATCTGTAGCGATAAACGATTCTTTAATCTTAACTAAAATCCAAAGTAAGATACCATAGCCTAAATAGGTATAAAAAACTATAAATAGGAAAATGCAAAATAGAATTAAGATCATAAAGGTTTATATTCTTGAAGTATTATTGACACGCTAAGATAACTTTTCTCATTTGGTTTTTCCAGGAAAGATTGCTTATCGAATCACGTATTTCCTCTGGTGACAATGTTTTGACTTTATTGTAAAACAATATAATATCGTCAATATTTATCGGTGTTTCGTCGGCACTCACTTTCATAATATAAGGTTTATCTTCAAAATCATCATCGATTTCGGAATATACGAAAGGAATACCTCTTGCAGCATACTCTCTATTCTTTAGTGTTTTTATATTTGCAATACCACTTCTGTGACGCGCTAAACTAGCTATTCCTACCGAAGTCTTGTCAAATATATTATCTAGAACATCTCCATATTGAGGCCCATGAAAAGTTACATATTTACCCAGATTATTATCAACAACATACTTTTTTAGTTTTGCTATCTCTTGCTCATCACCGTACCCAACAATATCATATCGGACTTCTACCCTCTGTTCTGCTTTGTAATATTCAGTCAATCCTTTTAATAAGCGATCAAATCCATGCCATATATGAATCTCTGCTACACTTATGAGGTTAAGAATATTGGGATTTTCTTCTATTGATTTTCTTATCTTTATTGCATCAAAATCAATTCCATTAGAGATATTGATGGTTTCTGCGCCAAAAATATTACTGTAATTAGAGAATGTCACTATTTTGAATATATTTTTGGCTAATTTACGACGATATAGTTTATCTATGAATAGTTGAAATTGAAGTGACAATGGATAATTTTTGTACTCTTTGTCATATGGGTAGGTAGGTATTTCCATAACTGTTTTTACACCTTCATTATTTAGCTTTTTTACTGCTGATGTAAGAAAAGGATTGGCATTATGATACGATCTGACATATAACAAATCAATTTCATTGTCTTTAATATAACGTAATATTGCAGAGTAATCTATCCACTTTTTTATCTTGCCTCTTATTCCAACTTCAAATTCTTCTAGTATTTCTCCGTCTATCATTCTTCTTTGCACCCCCTTCTCGTCAATTTCAATATAACATAGACGAGTCTCAACTCCACATTGTTTAAGAGCACTGACTTGATAGTGTATCTTTTTGCTTATACCATTGTACAATCCGAAGCCATGAAATATTAGGTATAAAGCTTTCATTTTATCTTCTTTTTTAGTTTACTATAAATATCAAGTTCTTTCGTCAATTGTATATATAGTCCATATGTAACGATAAATACTAAACCTTTGAGTAAAGCACTTGTAAATATATTTTGCAATGTTATTAAATGAGATATAAGTAATAAAATTGAAAATAGAATGATACAAAGAATTATTGGTGATTTGAATTGTTTAATAAAATCAATAGCGTTTGTTTTCAAAATATATCTATACATAATATAATAGCATTGTACAAAATTTATGGTAAATGTAATCGTTATACACCACGCGACAGCAACAAGTGAATCGAAAATAAATATCCCAATCAATATGCCTGAAACATTTAATATAGAAGAAAGAAGACCACTTATAAACAATAATTTTGTTGCGTTAGCCGCTTGAAAAATAGATCCCGATGTAGATAGAATAATTTGTATTCCCACAGATAAAGATAGAATTTGAAATACAGAAATAGAATTTACCCACTGATCTCCAAAGACAATAAGTACAGCTTCTCGTGAAGTAAACCAAAGTAATACAGATAAAGGTAAACCGACAAAAGCCAATAAACGAACAACTTTCATATATGAAACGGATAATTTATGAAGATCGTCTTGAAAGTTGGAGAAAATAGGATGCATTACAGGGGTTATGGCATACGTAATATTTTGTAATGGTAGCATCATCAAGCGATACGATTTTTCGTAATATCCTAGCAATGACATTCCCATATATTTACCAATCAGCAGTTTGTCCAGATTTCTACTAAAATAATTGATCAAATTAAATAAGAATTGGTATGAAGAATAAGAAAATATAATCTTCAATGAAGAAAGATTAAAGATAAATTTCATTCTTTGTGGATAACGAAGAATGTTAACGATAAATAAGGTTACACTAGAGAAAATAGGATTGATAAGTAAAGCGTATAAGCCTGCGCCATTTAAGGCTGCAACAATAGAAATCAGCCCACCTAAGAATTGAACCGTGAATGCCCTAAATGCAATGAATTTGAATTCTTTATTTTTATATAGCAGTGCACTAGGTACTATATTAACTGTGACAAAAAACAGGTTGATAGATAATATCTGACATATATGAATAAGTTCATTCATATTGTAATAAGAGGCAACAGCCCACGAAGAAAAGAAAAAAGCGAGAGAGAGGGCTAGTCCTAGCCAGAAAGTAAAAGAAAAAATATCAGATAGATTTTCCTTGGTTAAACTCTTATTCTGTATTATTGCTGGAGCTATACCTAAATCGCTAAATACACTAAAGAAAGTAATAATAACCATTGCCACAGCTATAACCCCAAAATCTTCAGGAGAAATAAGTCTGGCTAACACAGCGGAGACTATCAACGAAACAATAACACCGCTATATTTGGATATTGCATTGTATGCAACGCCTGTGGATAATTCCTTTTTTAGTGACACTTAAGTTAACTGTTATTTAGTATATGATTTTAATTTTATCAACCACGGAAAAAGAAGTACTAACCAAGACTTAGTAGATATATATTTCCGATAATGGATAAAACAAGTCTTAGCAATACTTAATCTGTCGTTCCATTTTAATTTATTAGCCATATATATTGCCGGATCGAACATAAACCGAATAGTTTTATGTATTGTCTTATTTATATTTTCATTTTGACTAGACGCAAATTCTATTAGCTCGTTTACTACTACAAAATAATTTTTAACATTAATGATAGAGTACTGTTTAGTCATAATTGATCCAGGGCGCAGTCTCCTATAGAAGAATGTCTCCGGAATATATGCTACTTTTTGAGCCTGTGTAAATAGTTTTGCAGTAAATAATTGATCCTCATGTATTATACCCGGTAAAAAATCCAGAAATAATGAATTCAAATAATTCCGATTGATAAATAAAAGACAAACAGAAGATTTATATTGTGAAGCATCTATCAATGCATTTAAACTTTGCAAACCAGTTTGCTCATGGGTACTGATTTTTTCTTTTCTGTTATAAGAAAGCGATAAACTAATATTGTCATCGCTAAAGCTTTCTGCATCAAAAAAAACGAAATCAAGATTTTCAGAAGAGCACTTATCAAAACACGTTTTCAATGCATTTTCATTCAGAATATCATCGCTATCCATAAAATATATATAATCACCAATAGCATGATTTAATCCTTTATTTCTAGCAGCCGACAATCCTTTATTCTCTTGAGAGTATATAGTAATTCGATTGTCTTGATTTTGTAATTGATTTAGAATCTGCAAACTATTATCGGTAGACCCATCATTTATAATTATGATCTGCAGTTCCGATAGAGTTTGATTCATTATAGAACAAACAGCTTCCTCTACATATTCACCTGTATTATAAACAGGTATGATCACACTTACCTTTGGCTTGTCTATACTTTTACCCATTCTTTTTTCTCAAAATCATATTTCTTTATTACTCTAGCCGGGTTTCCTGCCGCAACAGAGTATGACGGGATATCTTTGGTGACCACACTGCCTGCTCCTACACAACTATGAGTGCCTATTGTAACACCAGCTACAACGACTGTATTTGCTCCAATCCAAACGTCATTTTCTATTGTAATTAGACCTTTAGCTACCCCTTGAGCAGCTATACTCTCTGTTACATTTTGGTAGTTATGATTTAATCCCGAAAGAACGATATTCTGCCCTAAATTCACATTATCTCCTATTGAGATAGGACCAATGATTGTATTAGCTATTCCAACACGGCTACTATTCCCAATAATAATATCTCCAACAGCATTATTTATTACAGAATAATCTTCTATAACAGAATTATAACCAATTGTAAATTTATTAAATGGGACTATATCTTTGCGTACGCTTCTGTATATGATGCTGCCTTTACCTTTACTTATATAAGTAAATTGCAAGAGTCGTAACCATAATCTTGGCCTAGCTTTTGTCGGATGCATAATCCAATTTAAAACCTTCTCTTTTAGATTCGGATTATTATCTAACTTGATCTTTATATTTTGTAGAATCATAATACTGAATTATAAACATTCATCAGACTCTTAGCCGTTTTTTTCCATGAAAATAACTCTACTCTCAATTTACCATATTCAACCAAATTCTGATATAATTGTTCATCAGTTTCAATGAGGATGAGTTTATTCGCAATATCTTGTTCATCGTATGGATTTATATATAAAGCGCCCTCTCCTGCTATTTCAGGTATCGCCGAAGTATTTGATACAATTACAGGAGTTCCACAACCCATTGATTCTAAGATTGGAAGGCCAAAACTTTCTCGTAAAGATGGATAAATAAAGACAAATGCTCCATTATACATATATGGTAAATCAGAGTTATCTATATATCCGGGACAATGTATGAAAGGCTTAATATGCTCTAGTTTTTCTTCTTTAAGGACGTGTTCTACAGTGGATAAACTCATATCTAAGATAAGCATAGGCCGTTTATATTTAGATTTCTCCAAATATAAAGCATAAGCTTTTATTGTTCTGGATGTATTTTTTTTGGGATCAGTATTACCAAAAAATAAAATATAATTGTTGTCTTTAATGTATTTTCTTGTTATTTCCTGAAAGTCCTGTATCGGATGAAATTTTTTATTATATCCATTATAAATAGTAACAATTTGTTCTGGAGGTGTATTTGTTTTCTTACAAATATTCTCTCTTTCAAAATCAGATACTGTTATTATTTTCTTGCTTTTAGATAAAATACGAGGTACAACAAGTTTCCTGTACAATCTTCCAAAATTTTGATATAGAGATTTGTTTGTATTTTGCTTCTTCTCCAAAAAGATAATATCGTGCAATGTTATGATTAGTGGAATATTACAGAATATAGGAGCAGTATTACTTGTACAATGTAAAACATCAGGTTTTATCTTCAATAAAGTACAAGGAAGAGCCACTTGTTCCCAAAGAGGGTAGGAGGGGCATTTTATTTCGACAATATGAAAATTTGAGGTTTCCTGAAGACACCTATTACTACCAGGCGCAACGAGAATATAATATTCATTTATGGTATCGCACTTTTGTAGCTGGCGTATAACTTCAAGAATAACAATGTCCATGCCATGCTTGGTTTTTCGAAATATACGCTGAGCTTCAATTGCTATTTTCATAAACTTCTTGAGATTATCAATGTTCTGTATGTATAAATTTTTTCTTAGCTCCTTTCATCCTAAATAAATTGATTACCATCAATACAAACAATTTAGGAAGATTTCTCAATACTTTAATAAGACGTTCGTTGACCATTTCATCAGGAATTGCAATAGCTAAAGCCAAACCCATAGAGAATAATAATATCCACCACTTAATGGCTAAAAATACGTCTATGAAGAGAAATAGAATTGCAAACAATATAATAAATCCTAGAAGTATTAGTCGGGGCAGCATAACCCATTGTATTATTTTATTACATAAATCGATGTTGCCTGTTCTTATGGCTTCCGGCATATATTTTATACTTCTGGAAAAGTTGTCATACTGAGTCGCAATCCATCTTCTACGTTGATTATAGAAAACTTCTTGCGTCTGAACCTTCTGATCATATGTGTACACATCTTCCAGATAATCAATGTATATACCCTGTTTCAATAATTCCAATTCAAGTTCTTTGTCTTCTCCTACCGAAGATACATTTTTTATATACTTTTTGAACCATTTGTATTCAAAAGCCATACCGGAGCCACTAAGAGCAGAAGATAATCCCAATCGAACGTGCCCACTTCTAAAAAATGAATTATTTATTTCTTCACTGGCCGCATCTAAAATCTCCATATCGGTTTTTACATCTTTGGCTACACGATGTGTTTGAACTGCTTTTATTCCAAAATGAAATGCTTTATTTATCTCATCCAAGAAATTACTGCTTATGGTATTATCTGCATCTATTACTACCACCACATCATAATCATCTTTATTCAAATTATCCATTGCAAAATTTAGAGCTTTTGCCTTTGTCCTGTCTTCATAATTTGCAATAAGAAGTTTTATTGGAAGCTGAAATAGTAGATTATTAGTTTCATCTTGCAACTGATCCGAAACGACAACTATATCATAGCAACTCTTCGGATACTTTTGTGTAAGAAAAGATTTAACTGATGATACTATAATTTTATCTTCTTTGTAGGCAGGAAAGAGTATCACAAACCTAAGTCTTTCATCTGTTTCAGGATAAAAAATATTTCTCTTCTTGAGTGATGCAATTGCAAACACAAGGAGATATGAAACCGAGAGTAACATCAAAATGAATAATACAGAATCAATTATGTAAATAATACTTATCAAGATTTCTTCATATTAATAAATCCAACCATTCCTTTAACACAAGCTCCGACTAAATCGAAACGACCTTTAGCAAAATATATCAACAAACTTTTGGGGGTTGCAACGAGAAATTGATAAGTTAATGCTAGAAACTTAACAAAGCCTCTTCGATTTCTCCATGCATATAACAGCCTATTACGCGTTAAATAATAACAACGTAAAGGACTATTTTGTCCTACACTACGGCTTTCTTTATGGTATACCAGAGCTTCAGGGCAATACCACAGTTGAAATCCTTTATTCTTTATTTGTTGACACCAATCCAATTCCTCGTAATATAAGAAATATATTTCAGGCATTGCGCCAACTTTCTCTATAACTTCTCTTTTCAACATCATAGCAGCACCATGTAAGAACGGCGATAAAGCCGACTTATCGTATTGAGCATGGTCTGTTTCTCCGAATCCTATCAATCTATTTCTTAATGTTACCTGAGATAGAGGTGTATATCCAGCAAACTGTATGATATTAGAATTAGCATATTTAATTTTAGGGGAAACTGCTCCTACAGCTTGATTTGAATCTAGAAATTTAACAAGGAATAACAATGAACTATCTTCAATGTAAGTGTCATTATTAAGTAACAGAATATATTTTCCTCTCGATCTGGATATACCTAAATTATTACCTCCGGCAAATCCTAAATTTTTTTCGCTCCGAACACATTGTACATCGGGGTATTTCCTTTGTATTTCGATAGCTTCATTTTTTGCAGAAGCGTTATCAATAACAATAATCTCATATGATAGGTCTGACAAATACTGTTTCAATGAATCTATCATATAACATGTATCTTTCATACCATTGTAATTAACGGTTATTACAGATATAGAAATATTATCCGGCATAATTTATACTAATTTATTTCGTTTGCATTTTGATTTTCGATTTCCTTATCGAAATATCGCCCCATCATAATAAACGCCATAAGAATATATAGTATAGGGCCGGTAGGAAGTTGCTGCAAAACCTCGTTTCCATAGCCTGTGACTAACATACCGGCTAAACCCGCGACTAACGCCGATAAAAGACCTTTAAGTTCAATATTTTTTATCTTAAATAATATATCATAGATACCTCTGATTAATACAAACACGAAAATAGAAATATACATTATAAGTCCCACAATCCCAGTTTCCACCCAAATGTATATAAGAGAAGAATCTGTGGCAATGCCATACATAAGATCACCGTCTTCAGCATTCTTTGAATTTCCAATCCCGATTCCAAAAGGATGATTGGGCATAAACTCTCTCATCTTTTGTTGATTTTGGAACCTCACATTTAGAGATGGATCTTGAGTGTCGAAAGCACTTCTCATACGACGTATGCTAGCATGACTTCCGCCTATATCGGTAGAACTAAAAAATATAAATACAGATAATATCAGAACAGCGCCGCCAATCATTACCTTTATACGCTTCGACAATATGATAAATACTGTATAGCCAACAAATGGTACAGCTAAAGCAGCTCGTGTTCCAGATATAACCATTCCATATCCGGCAAGAAGTGCAACAATAATGAAGTAAATACGCAAACGCTTATCCCTTATATATATAGCAGATATAGAAAATACTAACATCGATAAGCCCATGCTACATCCAAAATTGGCAGCATCGGTAAAGAATGAGAAGTATCTAACTCCTGAATAAATGATGTGCGTAACATAGCCGTTCTCGGCATAGAGCCAAAAAGTTTCAGCCGAATCAAAGCCTATAAATTTCTGACATATCGCTTTTAATACGGCAAGTACTGTAAGGATGCTCCATAGTATTAATATCCGTTTCAAATCCTTATAACGATTGAGTAATGCAGTAGTAAGGAAAGCAAAAAGAAACAGGTAAAAACCAATGCCTCGTACAGCTGTCATCCACCGTTCAAAAGTGGTGAGAGGATTCACAATTTCTACAATGCAATAAACCATCCATATTAGAGAAAGATATGTCAGTGCATTATTTGCTTTTTGCCAATAATTACCGTTAAAGAAAACCGTCCGTATAAATAAAGTGATGATGATCATTAGTAATAAACCATCTATTACAATGCCACCTTGCAGTTTCAATATATAACGACTAACACCCAAAACTATATAGTTGGTTACAAAAAGAACCATCATAAGCCAATAAGGATGTTTTAAAAAATAATACGCGGCTAAAAATGTCATGGGGAGACCTGCTACTAGAATACCAACATTCAGATTTATCTTTAATATTATAACCGTAATAGCAAGTAACCCAATAAAAATATAGAGATAAAAATAATTGCCATTTATTTTGGGAAATATGTCAGATAGTCTACCCATTATTTATATTTACAGGATTCGATATTATTCCGAAACAGATGGTTTTATACCTGTTATATTTTCAACTGTTTTATAATCTGCATTTGTTAAACAGATCATTACAGGTGTATCTCCCGAAATACGTTTTATTTCATTAAATACCGCTTGATCACTTTCTTTCCATGTTTTATTAGCATCTAATAAGATCAAATTGAAATTAGCAATTTGAAGTAATTTCTTAGGTATGGGATTCTGTTTGACAGGTGGAAATTCAATTATAATAACATCATCGTTTTCTATATTATCACCATTCAATGCAGATAAATCTTTTGCTAATAAATACTCTTTTGAATAACGAAAATTATTTTTCTTCCAATCAATGTTCTTTGCAGATAGGCCTAGGTCATTCCAATAATTAGAAAGACTATTTGCTATCTGATTCTTTTGAATATCGTGATCAATACTAATAAAATTTATAATATTAGGCTTCTGCGCATCGAAATAATTCAACAAATTATTACCTAACATCGTTATAGCCATATCTTCATAAGATTTACGAAATATTCTACTGCTCAATTTCCCTTCTCCGGGATAAGCCAGTAAAACTTTGTTAGAAGTGAGATGTTCTGTCCTTAATCTGTCCAAAAGCTTTCTATTAAATAGTTCTTTTATTAAAAATAAGCCTAATACAAAAATAAGGCTACCTATATAAGAGCCTAATACCATCGCTTTTCTTTTAGTAGGTTGCGACATTAAAGGATATATAGGTGGATTTAAAACTTTGAGTGAAGCTGAATTCATTTCAAGGCTTTTTAATCTCAAGCGAGCAGCGTTTAAACTTGATAGAATAGAAAGGTATGAGCGTTCTAAAAAGTCAATACTTCTTTCTTTTCGCTTTATAGTAGATCCTATCGGCGAAAAATGTAGATATTTTTGATCGAGCTCGGTCCGCCTTTGGTTTAATACTTTGAGTTCTGCCGAAGCTTGTCCATTTTTCAGTAACTCTTCTATCCATTGTGATATAAAATTAGATGTTGGATAACCATCTTTTGTATACTTCTGACTCGTTATATCGCTTGAAACAGCGCGTAAATCATTTTCTGCCACTTTTAGATCCTTCTTATATTGATCAAGCTGTATTTGTATTTGTCTTGGTAATACTGAATCTGTATAAAACGGCTCCATTTCTGCAATACGGCTTCTGTACAGAGATACAGTCTGAAGTTTATTGAGAAAATCAGAATTGTTCTTTATTAATTTTACATTCTCTGAAATTTGTGTTTCTAAATGTCCTATCAGCGCTTTGGAACTATTATATCTTAATAATACGTCTTGATATATCAGCTCAAAATCCTTATCATATGCTGCTATATGTTTTGTTTGTTCATCATAATTGATAATTCGGTTCTCAATATTATAATTGGTAAGCGAATCTTCCCCGTTCCTTAATTCAACACTGACCTTTGCTAATTCCCGCTCCAAATAGTGTATTACATTATTTGTTGACCCAAATTGGATATCTTTATATTTAGCCTCGTAGGATTTAGTTAATATCAATAATGTATTATATGCAATCCCAGGATCATTTGCTGAATAGGTTATTTCCAACATGTCACTATTACCTAGTTTCTTAGCTGTTATTTTGCTTAACGCCTCGTAACTATAATGAGGATGATGCCAGTTCAATAAACCATAAATAAAATTTTTAGAATCTGCCTTTTCGTATGCGAGAAGGTTTTCTAAAGTTTTTTCTTCCGAGGTCTTATCTATAAGTTTAAGAACATCTTTCGGTGTTATACTTACAAGTTTATTGTAGTTTGAAGCTTTTATATATGTATTATCTATGTTAGGATCTCCGTGTATCATATCCTGTACATATAACTTTAATCCAACATCTTTCAATGTTTCTTTAGACGTAATAATGTTTATTATGTTTGCTAAAGTATTATTCAAGATGTTCCAATCTTGTATTCCGGTTTCTTCTGATTCTATACTATAACCCGAAATAATTCCTGTATAAATAGTTGTATCAACATTATATTCGAGTTCGAGGTGTCGAGTAGAAAGTATAACTAAACCAGCCACAAGTAAAGGAGCTATTAGTAACCACCACTTTATTTTGTCTATGAATCCATATATATGTCTTAATTGCTCCATATTATCTTATTTAGATATAATATTGATTTTTGCTAATATTTCGAGTTGTAGCAAAGCGTTGTTCAGTTCTGCTCTCATTTCTTCATATTCAGCAGCCACAGTTGCATATGCCGATTTCTGCTTATTCAGTTCTTGAACAGTTATCTTACCATTTATAAAATCACTTTTACTCATCTCAAATTCTGTTTCAGAAAGAATTAATGCTTCCGATCTAATTTTTATTAATGCTAATTGTTTCACCGCTTGAGTATATACTTCGACTATCCGAAGCTTTTGCTCATCATACCATTTCTCCTTTTCAAATTCAGATGCTTGCATGGTGAGTTCTTGCTTTTTAATACGATTTTTCCGATCAAATATTTCATCTAAAGGTATAGATAGAGAAAGACCTACATTATACCAATTTTGCTTTCTACCTGAATATTGAGAGAATATGGGTGTATTATTATCTGAAAAGGTTGCATTATTATCAATAACTCCATATTGATAACCACCTACTATTTTTATATTATTCAACCATTTTCTTTTCTGAGAAGTTAATTCACTTTCATCAGCTTGTCTTTTCTTTTCATAAAATTTTGGAACAGGGCCATCTTTAGCTTTTTCAAAAAGTTCTGAAATTGGAGGTAAGCGGAAACTCAAATAATCTTTTGGTGTTAACTCTACGACATCTTGTGCAGAGAGAACTATGCAAGCGAACAAGAAGATTGAAGTAATAAATAATTTTAGTTTCATAAGCTTTAAAACTTTAAGACGCCAAGTTAATATATTTAAGCGTCTTCTTTTTGTATAAATGAAAAAAATGTCCTGAAAATAATTTTAAAATCAAGCCATATTGAATAATTATTAGCATAATATATATCTAATTGCTTTCGCTCTTCAGGAGATAGATTTCCTGTACTTCCTCGTTTCTCTACTTGCCAAAGACCAGTTAATCCGGCAGGTCCTATAAATCGTTCAATATATTCATCCCCTGTCAAAAGCTCAGCTTCATAGAGAGGTAGTGGTCTGTTGCCGACTATCGACATGTCACCTTTTAATATATTTATTAACTGCGGTAGTTCATCCAGACTATATTTTCTCATAAATCTTCCCGTTTTAGTAACTCTGGGATCATGAGGTATTTTTAAAAATGTAACTTCTTTTTTTTCTTTTTTCTTGTTTAAATATTCATGCTCTGATATTTCATAATCATCAGATATTAACAGGGGGTCATCGTCTATTAAATCACTTCCTGACTCATTCTTTTCTGACTCATCTTCTTTGTGTTCATTTTTATATTGATTCACAGATAAATAGCTAGAAAGACGTTTGTCTGAATCAACATACATAGTGCGGAATTTCAAGAAATTAAATATAAAATAATTACTGCCAACCCTTTTAGATTTGTATATAATCGGTCCCTTACTTTCAAGTGAGATTAAAATGATTATTAGTACAAATAATGGAGATAATATAATAAGTGCAAATAGTGAAACAATTATATCAAATATTCTTTTACCTAAGGGGAGTTTAAATACTTGGTCTATCTCCTTTATATCTTCTTCATTTTGCTCTTTTTTGCTTTTTCGATTTTCATTTTCTCTCAATAATTCATTTTTCAGAATGAATTCATTGATTGTCTCAAATGCATCTGAATCGGCAAAAGGTGAGATCGTATTTTTAGCTCCGGCTTTTATATAAATATTAATATCTTTTTTACTTATCTCCTCTGTGACAAGAATAATGTACGCGTTTTGAAATCGTTCTTTCAAGTACGCGATATTTAGCTCATCAGCTTCAGGATTAGTTTTTTCAAAAAGAAGAGGCTGAGTCTTATTCTTCGGTAATTCGTTTAATATAATACTCGCCTCTTCTTTGTTTTTTACAATAACTATATTTTCCTGTAATAATTGCTGAAAATGATCTGTAAATTCTTTATTAGTACCTATATATATAATAAAAGTCATTTAAGAATCTTTTTTAATCTTACTTTTAACTCCATTGGATTAAAGGGTTTCAAAATAAAATCTTCAGCTCCGTTTTCTAACAATTTTATTCGATTGCTACTATTATCTTCACTGGATAATATAACTATCGGGATTGTTTTAAACAATTCATTTTTTTTTATATATGCTAAAAACTCCTCACCTGTCATAAATGGCATTCTTAGATCCGAAATAATAAGATCAGGAATACTATTATTTTCCAACCATTGAATTGCTTTTAGCGGATTCTCAAAATAAATACATTCATATTCTTCTCTAAAATAATTTGCAATAACTTTAGCTATAGCTTCTTTATCATCAATTATTAAAATTCTTTGCATTACTAGTTTATATACCTTATAAAAATCTTATTTTTCTAATAAATATACCTTATTCGTTTGGTAGGTATTATACCAATTCGGATTACTTTGACCATTAGATGACACCCATGTTTTAAATTGAGAATATGCATCTGAAATTTTAGTCCATTCTAATGGATATTTCACCGATTTTGGAGTTCTTATGGCATATACAAAATCTGAAGAACTATAATTCTTACCCGAAGATAAATCTGTAGACTTATCTGTCGATTGATAACCTCTTAAATGCACTTCTTTCCGATTAGAACTATTATAACCGCCGTTGACAATAAATATGTTCAATATATCCAATAAAGGTACGCTTGAAATGTCAATAGGATTGTTGAATATAACACTAAACTCAATATCTTTTGCAGGAAGATAACTCTTATCTGTTCTTGTATTGATTACTTGACTTGTTTCAACTCCAAATAATGCGTGAGCATCATCTGTTATTGGTAATACTGCATAACTTTGATTGTTTTCAAGACCATTGGCTACTGAAAAAACATCTCCTTTAAACAGAGTGCCTGTAGCTGTTACACTTTTTATATTGCCTTTCAATACTCCATCTAGTTGAATCGCCGCTGCTAATCTTTTCGAAGCACCGATAGCTCTTACTTTTGTCTTAATATCTAGCTTAGATACTTTATTTGCCGCAGAAAGTGTATAGGCTAATTTTACATCCAAAACAAAGTCATTCATGTCATAGTCGCCGATACTAGGATAGTTGTCCTCAAATGCATAGCTATATGTGTCGCCTAATGTAACATCTAAAGGATAAGATACTGGAGTGGGGTCATTCGATTTGATAACATTTCCACCTGCATTACAATCCGTAGAAGGAATACTTACTGTAGACTCTCCTTTTCTTACAAATTCAACATTGGCTAATATATAATATGGCGTAGGATCTTTGCTCTCAGGATAATTAGACGATTCTACTTGCAAATAACCTGAAAAAGTTGGTCTGCTCCAATTATTAACTGAAAACTTTTCTAATCGCAACAATGCTTTATCCCCAGAATCTGGTCCCTTTATAAAGGTCTGGGTATTGTTAAACTGTAATTCACTCGTTGCTTCAAGTATAGCACGAGAATCAAGATTGATTGTATTATTTGCAAGCAAGTTTAAAATACTGCTTTTGAATAATTTTTCAGAACCAATATTTATAGTCGCATTTTGCACTGTTGTAGTATTAGTAACTATAATTTTACATGTATTTATAACGTTAGCACCATTTATTGTTAAGTTCTGAGCTGTAAGCGATCCCTCGTTTATCAATTGAACACCAGATGTATTTGTTGACAATGTTCCTGAAGCAGACATTGTGCCATAGTTAAACAGATCTTTAATATTTAATATATTATTCACATTAAATGTTAAACTGTTATTTACAATCTGAGGACTTTCATTATTCATTTCGATATTGACTGCTTTATTTTCTGGATTGAATTGTCCGGTAGCAGCAACTACTATTTTTGCTGTTCCATTAACAGTCATAGAAGATGTTTCTTGAGTTGGCATATATTTACCTCCATTTTGAATAATAAGTTTAAGATTATTCAAAGAGTTTGAACCTGCCGGATTTTTCCACGTGCCTTCAACATATACGTATACATCAGAATACCAATCGTTGATAATTTGGCCTTCAAATGTTTGTCCAGCCGGAATAACAAAGTTGGAAACTCCATTTTGAGGGTGTGTATAAAATGATGCACTACCTGAAATAACAATGGCATTGGAAGGTGTTGCATATGATCTTGTCGGTGCTGTATAAGTCAGGTTTGCACTCTTCGTTTCGTTCGCAGCCTTGACTGTCGTTGAATTTCCCGATACGTAAATTGCTTTTACCGATCTATTACCTGTAGGATCTATTTGCTGAACATACAAGATGCTATCAGATTTGGCATATGTAATTTTAGCTTTGAATGGTTCATTCTTTTTAGCTAAACCTTCGGCCAAAAGAGATGCATTAGACGAGATTATCGGATTGTTGTCAAATATTTGAACTTTATAATAATAAGCGCCGTTGTATCGGTCATCCACATCAAGGTTTAAGGCTATTTGAGAAGTTGTAGTCCAATCGAATCCGGAAGGAACTGTCAAATCAGATAACTCTTCAGGTACTTTCTGTGAGTTAGGATCATAGTAGTCTTGTTCACTACAAGCTGTAAGTAAGGCCAAGAGAAGTAGCCCCAAATAGGCAAAACTAGTTTTCATAATTTTAAAAAATGGGTTTTTGAGTTTTCAATCTAAAAATATAATGAGTGTTCTTATCAAAATTTCCGTAAAAGTACATATTTTACTTATTATTAGAAAAATATACGCCACTTATAACAAAAAAAAATGCAGCTATGTTCACCTTCAAATTAATTTAATATATTATAACCATTGCGAGGTATCTATAATAAACAGAGTCTGGTCTATATTCTTATGTCGATAACATTAATATTTTTTGCCCAAACCTGCATATTTATTGAACTTCGAGCATATTTATTTGTTTTTAATTAACTAGGTTTGCATTATAAATAGATTAACAAAAATATAAAATGAAGATTAACCATTCGGACTATAAAATATTAGTGGTAGATGATGTAATGACCAATATTCTACTTCTGCAAGTATTACTTGATAAAGAAGGTTTTAATGTCATCACAGCTAATAGTGGGGTAATGGCTATTGATATAATAACAAAAGAAATACCGGATCTTATTCTGTTAGATGTTAATATGCCAAAGATGGATGGCTTTGAAGTAATCAAAGAAATAAAAAAATATTCGTTGTATAGAGAAATACCCGTTATTTTCCTAACAGCAATGAGTGATACAGATAGTATTGTAAAAGGTTTTAAAATGGGTGTCAGTGACTATATAACAAAGCCTTTTAACAAAGAAGAGCTGATGGCTCGTATTATCCACCAACTATCACTGCTGACTGCTAAACGGATAATTATCAAAAGAACACATGTGCTTAAAAAAACAATTTTGGACAGAGATAAAATGTATTCAGTAATAGCACATGATTTACGTTCACCAATGGCTTCTATGAAGATCATTATGAACTCGATAATGAATGATCTGGACAAAGCCAAAATAGATCCTGCAATGTATGAATTGTTAAACATGGCTAATAAGACTACAGAAGATATCTTTTCCTTGTTAGACAACTTGTTGAAATGGACAAAGTTTCAGATTGGGAAGCAGGTCGTAATACCTCAAAATATTGATTTAGTATCAATAGCTAAAGGAGTAGTTGAAGTTTTTTGTAATGTAGCAAGTTTGAAAAATATTAAAATTGAATTTGATTCTGAGATTCAATCTGCAAACGTTTACACAGATATCGATATGGTCAAAAGTTGTGTAAGAAACCTAATAAGTAATGCGATTAAATTTAGTTACGAAGGGGGTGTCATCAGAGTTCATTTACAAGAATCTAACGATAGTTATATTTTGTCAGTTGCTGATAATGGATGTGGAATAAGCGAAGCTAATCAACAAAAATTACTCAATGTAAGCACACATTACACAAGTTATGGAACAGCACAAGAGGAGGGATCCGGATTGGGATTGTTACTAACGATGGAATTTGTTAACAAAAACAATGGGAAATTATGGTTTGAATCAAAAGAAGGGGAAGGCTCTATATTTTTTATTTCATTACCAAAAGAAAAGGAACACACTATTGAAACATTAAATCCATAATAACAGGATTATGGTCACTAAATGATTTATTTGGAGAATTATACCTGATGCCTGTAAAGTCTTTTGAATATAAAATATAATCTATACGCAGTAAATTAAAGAATCCATGAAAAGTATAACCGATGCCCTTGCCACACTCCTCAAAACCATCCTTCAATTCAGACTTAATAACTTTGTATGTATATGATGTTGGTGGATCATTCATATCTCCACAAAAAATAACTGGAAATTCGCTTGAATCGATTTCTTTTTTTATAAGATTTGCTTGTGATGCTCTCATCTTTAAATTAGAATTCAAATTACCAATAACTTGACATATTGTATGTGGGTGCTTCCAGCCCGAATAAATTTGATTTTCTCTCAAGTTGGTTGTTTGCATATGCGCCGATACCAGCCGAATAGTCTTATTATTTATAACTAAATCAGAGAAAATAGCATTATTAACACTGTTGTTAAACAAGATAGGTTTTATATTTTGAATTGGGAACCGTGAAAATATTGCTATTGTTAAATAGTCGCCTCCTTCTTCTGTAAATGTTCGAAATGGTAAAAAGTTTAAATATTCTTTTAATGAATCAGAGGCTCCTGCATGAGATGGATACTCTTGAATACAAAGAATATCAATTCCTTCTGTTTTTATAAATTGAGCAATTTCTTTTAGCTTATCAAGATCGTTACCCCCTATTTTATCACCCCCTATATTAAAAGTCATTACTCGAACGTTTCCATTGATAGGATTTACTTTCGAATTAAATAAATTAGTTAATTTATATCCTGCACCAACACTTCCAAATATTAGGGCTATAGCAGTAATACATGATAGGATTGGTTTCTTAGTTAAGATCAGATAAAAACAAGTAATAAGATTAATAACCAATAAAACAGGCAGAAACAATCCTATAAATGGTATCACATTATAGTACCTAGGGTCAAAAAGCGACGAAAGAGTACCTAAGATCGTAATACCCACAATGAATAATGAAAAAATAACAATATAAAAGTCAATTAGTTTAATAGCAGCGACTTTCCCCATTAAAATCTGATATTTAAATATATTTCTGAATAGTTTCCATTAAAACCTCTTTACTGACAGGTTTTGCCAAAAAATCATTGCAACCGGCATCTAATGCTTTTTCTATATCTTCATCATAAACACTAGCACTGAGAGCAATAATAACTGTATCTGTTGAAACTTGACGAATAATCTTTGTTGCTTCAAACCCATTTAGAATAGGCATGTATAAATCCATCAGGATTATATCAGGATTATATTCCTCAAATATCCTAACAGTATCCATGCCATTCATGCTTTGATATAAAGTATACTCTTCTCCGATCATTGCACTTATCAGGTGAAAATTGTTTTCATCATCGTCAGCTGCCAGAATAGTTAAACTTTTATCAAAAGAGTTAGTCTTTATAGAATTATTGATAACAGTTTCTTCTGCTTGCTTAATATATGTTTGTTCATAAGGAAGAGTAAACATAAAGTTGGTGCCTTCCCCCTCCTCAGAGGTTGCAGATATCTCTCCTCCCAAACGATTTACAATAGAACGACAAATAGCCAACCCCAAACCTGTACCAACTGCATTATTATCTACTTGCATAAATCGTTCGAATATTTTATCCAACTTATCTTTTGCAATACCGATACCCGTGTCTTTTACATAAATCGTCACAGTATCATCCATCACTTCAAATCCATAATTGATATGACCTTTTTGGGTAAATTTTTGGGCATTGATTATAAGATTAGATAAAACTTGATGAACTCTGTTTCTATCCGATAGAACCCACAACCTTATTCCCATATTATCATAAACCAAAGTAGTCTCTGGTTGACATTGCGATGCATACGTTTCATATAGTTCGAAACAAAGCATTCCCAAGTCAAATATCTGCGGATCAAAATCTACAATTCCCGACTCAATTTTTGAAAAATCTAATATTTCATTGACTAATGCTAATAATCGTCTATTATTAGATTCTACAAAATTGAAATAATAGTTTCGTTTCTCCGGCTCTTCTGTTTCAGCCATTATCCGAGAAAAACCGAGTATTGCATTGAGTGGCGTCCTTATCTCATGGCTCATATTGGACAGAAATGACGACTTAAGCTTGTCTAACTCTTCAGCTTTTAGTTTAGCCGCAGTAAGCTCTTGCTCTATTTTCTTCAACTCTGTTATATCCCATCCTAAACCTATTATTAAAGAAGAATTATCAATTTCATTCTTGAGTAATACCTTCAAGACATCAACAGACCTTGTTTCACCTTCATCGTTAGTATATTTCTGAAGCAATCTTACAGGTGCACCTGTATCATACAATTGTACGTCTTGTGTTCTATATTGTTCAGCTAATTCTTGAGGGAAAATATCAAAGTCCGTTTTACCTAAAGGCTCTCCGTCATGTATAAGATAATATTCAGTAGAGACCTTATTCCAATATATATACTTAAAATCATCGTCCGGGTTCTTTATGAAAACAGAAATAGGCATATTATCTAAAACCATGTTCATGAGACGCTTTGTTCGCTTGCTCTCATTTTCTGCATATTTTTGTTTGGTTGTGTTCGACCAATAATTCCAAATATATTTTGTCCCAAAAGTATCTTTAGTAAGATACGAAACACAATCGAAATAAGACGTCTTGCCGGTTTCTTTATCTGTATAATTTATGCTATACTTATAGCTTTCATTTGTTTTTAGCCTTTTCACTATATCGTCCCATTGCTGTCTGCTGAGCTGTTTCAGTTCCGATATCTTATAATTAGCCAAATTCTTCTCTTTTGAAATATTATTATGTATCCGAAATTGTTCATTGGCAAATATCAACTGCCCATCTTCCATATATACTCCAAACATGTGATCCTGCATCACATTATTCATGAAATTTACAGTTTCAAATTCCCAACGATTTTTAATTACATCATCTATATTTTGAACATAGCCTTCTATTATTGTTTCACCTTTGACTTCATAGATATTAGTCATCTGAGTTCTTACATAAGAAACTATGGAGTAATTGTCTTTTACATACACTCGCCTATAATCCAAATGTTTCCTGTTAAAATTATTTTCATTCAAATATTGATAAAAGGCCTCTTTATCAGCAGGGTGTACTTTCGAAATATATTCTTCTACAGAAATATTTACTTCTTCCTCTATTGTTGATAGCATATTGCCAAAACCTGAATAAGATATTTGTCTTGATTTTGGTTTATATCTCCAATGTCCTATTTTGGCAATCTTCTGAGTTTCTTTTAGTTTCCGATTGGCATTATCCAGTCTGATTTTCATCTGACTACGTTGCGTGATATCGCGATATTGACAAAGTATCAAGTCATCACCATAGCGCTGCATAATACATTTAAAATAGATTGTATTTCTTTTCAGAGGCAAGTCGTAATTTTGATTAGAAGTCCCACCTTTTTCAACAACTTTCTCAAAGTTAGTTTTTAAACTCGTAGTCGTTTCTTCAGGGAGCACATCAAATATATTTCGTCCTATAATTTTCTCTACTTTCAGAAACCAATGATTTGACTTTATAATACAGTCAATACATGTTCCATCATTACGAAGCAAAAAAAGAGAATCGCATGTTTTTAATAATATATCAAAAGCCTTTTCTCTATCATGCAATAAATATTGATCTTTTTCCAGAAGCATATATGATGTTTCACCAATAGCTTTATTAATTAATTCATTTTGCAAAGCAAAATTCTCATATTCCAACTCCCTTATGCGTTGTATCAATTCATTTCTGGAATATTGTTTGTACTTTATATCCATGTTTTTTTTATTAAAAAACGAAATCAACTATACTTAGTAAATAAAGATGATAATAAAAACACTAACAAGAGTAGAATAGTTTAGTTTTAACCTAATTTATTTCAGGTTTTACTCTTGGAAAGTTACAAATAAATAGCTCTATTTATTTAGTGCAAATATCGTTCAAAAAATTGGACTATTTTAGTTTGTAGTACACGAAATGAAACAAAAAAATCATATATTTGCATAAGACCTACTATAAATTAAATCAAAATAAAAGCGCAACTATTATGAAAGAGTTTTTTTCGAGCATGGATGCCACTCAACAAGTGTACTGGTATATAGCGATAATAGCCAGTATTATTTTTATTATTCAAACAATCATGACCTTTATTGGCGCTGATTCTGACACAGGAATGGATGCCGACTTTGATAGTAATCTGGATGGCGGAGACCATCCGTTTCAGCTATTCTCGCTGCGTAACCTTATAAACTTTTTCCTTGGATTTGGGTGGACAGGGGTCTCTTTGTTTGGCTCTATAGAAAATAAATTCTTATTAGGTGTTATTGCTTTTATAGTGGGACTCATATTTATAGCTGTGTTTTTTGTTGTAATAAAAGCCTTAATGAGGTTATCCGAAGACAATACCTTTAATATTGAAGAAACTATTGGCAAAACAGCCGATGTATATATGAACATACCGGCAGCAAAATCCGGTAAAGGAAAAGTTTTTATCAGTGTGAAAGGAACCACACACGAATTAGGGGCTATAACTGCCAATGCCAACGATATAAAGAACGGTTCTATCGTGAAGGTGTTAGCTATCGAAGGTGATGTACTTGTAGTATCGCCATTAAATGAATAAAAAGAGAAACACATATAACTTAATAATTAAACTATGATTGAAGGATTATTTGGAGGAGGAATTACAATAGGTGTAGTTCTCGTAGTAGTTGTGATAGTCGTTATCCTGGCTATGACATCTAGGTATAAACGCTGTCCGTCGGACAAAATATTGGTTGTATACGGGAGGACAGGAGGAGCTTCGGCCAAATGTATACATGGTGGTGGTGCATTTATTTGGCCTGTAGTACAGGATTATGCCTACCTTGATCTAAAGCCGATATCTATCGAAGCAAATCTGACCAGCGCGCTGAGTAAACAGAATATTCGAGTAGACGTACCTTGTCGTTTTACGATTGCCATTTCTACAGAAAAGGAAAATATGAATAATGCTGCGGAAAGATTGTTGGGATTAACTACATCCCAAATACAAGAATTGGCAAAAGATATTTTATTCGGGCAGTTACGTTTGGTTATTGCAACAATGATGATTGAAGAAATCAACTCTGACCGTGACAAATTTCTAGATAATATATCAAAGAATGTTGATACAGAATTACGCAAGATTGGTTTAAAACTGATAAACGTAAACGTAACCGATATTAATGACGAATCTGGCTATATAGAAGCTTTGGGTAAAGAAGCTGCTGCGAAAGCAATCAACGAAGCTAAAGTGAGTGTAGCTGAACAAGAGAGAATGGGGGAAACAGGTAAAGCTGTAGCTGACAGACAACGTGATGTTCAAATTGCAGAAACTCATAGAGATAGAGATGTTCAAATGGCCATTGCTCAGAAAGACAAAGAAGTAAGTATAGCCGGAGCATTTAGAGATGAATCTATTGGTAAGGCTGAAGCTGACAGAGATACTCGTGTTAAAACTGCAGAAGCGAATGCAATAGCCGTAAAAGGGGAAAACACAGCTAAGATAGATATAGCAGGTTCTGATGCTTTACGTCGTGAAAAAGAAGCTGAAGCACTGAAATTAGCCGTTTCGGCAGAAAAAGTGCAGCAAGCAAAAGCTTTGGAAGAAGCCTATTCAGCGGAGCAGAAAGCGGAAATGGCGCGTTCGGAACGTGAACGTTCAACTCAAATTGCAAACGTGGTTGTTCCTGCTGAAATTGAAAAACAAAAGGTTATCATTGAAGCACAGGCAGTTGCGGAGCGCCTGAGAGAACAGGCTAGGGGAGAGGCTGATGCTATCTTCGCTAAAATGGATGCTGAAGCACGTGGTTTGTTCGAAATATTATCTAAGCAAGCAGAAGGTTACAAAGGCGTTGTTGGTGCAGCAGGTGGAGATCCAGTAGCTGCTTATCAGTTATTATTAATTGAGAAACTTCCTGAACTAGTTAAAACTCAAGTGGAAGCTATTAAAAATATTAAGATCGATAAGATTACTGTTTGGGATTCTCCGGGAACTAATTCTAATGGAAATACAACAACAGCGAATTTTGTTTCGGGACTAATGAAGTCTGTACCCCCGTTAAACGACTTATTTAACATGGCAGGGTTGAATTTACCTTCTTATCTGAAAGGTGATGCTGAACAATCAGGTGTAACAATACCTCTAAAACCAGCAGAAGAAAAAGAAGAGAAAAACAAAAAAGAATCTAAAGGATAAAATTCACAAGAGCCGCATTTCGATGTGGCTCTTTTTTACATATTTAAATATAAGCAATCTATCATTCCTGCAATTCGTACTCAGTAAGTATAGGATCAACATGCCCTAATCCCAATCCACACTGCTCAGATGCAGCCCTGCAACCGCCTCGACACTTTTCCCAATCAGAACAATCAGAACAGTATTCAGGAATAGAGGTATTCCATGATTCAGCATAGGATGAATATAATATATCCTTTATATCCTCATTATAAATATTACCGGCAACCACAGGCGAATGATTACATAAGCGAACACTGCCGTTTACATCTAAGGTGATAGGCCTTCTCAAAGCGTCGGGAGAGCAGTGTCCAAATATAATAGACGGATAATCAGATGGCCTGAGCAGACAATCCGGTGAGCAAACATTTGAAGATATAATAAGTCCTAATTCTTTAGCTTTTTTATTTGCTATCGAAAAAGCTTCTTGTAATTGCTTGTGTGTAGCCGATACTAATGCCGGTTCAGAAGTCCCATTTCCTCCTATATTATATCGATTAAGCATAATGCGTTTAAGCCCTAGAGTATTTATAAAATCCAATGTTTCGCCTAGAACCGCTACGTTATATTTGGTTAGTACAATTACCGGCACAGGATAACCTTTTAAACTAAGTACAGATTGTATTGATGCTTGCGATTTTCTCCAACTACCTGTTACTTGTGTTATATAGTCGTGTATATTTGTATCAGCTGAATGTACCGGAAACTGAAATAGGGTCACTCCCATTGCAATCAAGCTTTTATAATCAGATGCTTTTCCCAAATAGCCATTGCTAATAATTGTAACTGATTTGCCTTCCATTCTGCAAAATAAGGCTATTTCTTTTACACGCTCCGCCATAAAAGGTTCTCCTCCTGTAAGCGTTACATTTTTTATATCAGCCTGAGAAAATACTCTTCCGAGAGCTTTAATTGCCTTTTCATAAGAATTGAAAGCATTGCGTTCTGCGCCTGGTATTTTCCATATATTATAACAGTAACGGCATCCCAGATTACATCTATCTGTCAATTCAAAGGCTATGTGTGGTAATTGCAACTTCATATTTCTAGTTTTCAAGACATAAATATATGAAACAATTAATTAAGCTCCGATATTTCCTGTATATGTTCTGCTAATTCTCCCTCTATATCTATAGTTTGGGTTTTAGTCATATTACTAACTGCTGATTTCTGAGGTATAGTAACAGGATCGTAACACATTAGAGGAGGCTCCTCTTCTTCGTCTTTGCTACAGGAAATGGTCGTAAGGCCAACCAGAATAATACCTAAAGCCAATTTGTACTTGACAAATATGGACGCTCCGTTGGTCTTGTCTGATAGAAAAGAGAACAAATGATAAAACGTGTGGTAAAACTTGACTTTCATAGCTTATATCAAATTAATAGGTTTCTAAGTATATAGATGATTATTCGTGCATAAAAGCTGCAAGTAAATACTTTTTTTCTAAAATAAAGAGCCCCGTGCATTTGCACAAGGGCTACTTCAGCAACTATAATAAAAAACACTAGATTTTAGCTCACGCTAAAGTTATATTTATTGTATAAAACTTATCGATTAATGAACGTTTGATAAATTAATCTATTCTTACATTAATAAACAAAATTAGATAGTTTTAGTTTAATCCCCAGATTCAATTTCTTACATTATAAAAGAATAATTAACAAAAAAACCTTATTTATAACCTATCAAAATAACAATAAATTTAAATTATTTTTTACCTTTGTTTAATCCCTAAAAAGGAAATTACTCTTTTTGTATTAATTTAACCATATATAAAACATTATGTTACATGAATTTACGCTTTCGAGAGGAAGAGTTATGATCAACTTTACGTTGAAATATTGTGATACTAAACAAAAACTTCTCAACAGCTATGGTTTTCGACGTGTAGTAGAGTCTTTTATCAAGCAAGTGTTAAAAAAAGATGAAGTCGTAATATATGATTTCTATATTGATCATTTTGGCAATGAAGATGATTTAGTTAACTCGTTCATAGAGGTGCTTAAACTACTTACAGTATTTGAAGTAGGAGAAGTTGTAGCTGTAGATAATAAATATTCAAAATTCTTTGAAGATAAAGACTTGTTTATAGAAGTAACTGAATTATTGTTTGCTTATTGGAAAAAATTAGAACGTTATACAATAGTAAGAAACAACCGACTTGGTGAAGGTTTGCAAAATGTCCGCTTCATACAGGCTAACGATATGTTCAATGAACTTATTTTGTCTACTGGGCGTAGAATTCAAACTACAGTGAATGGTCATGAGACTCGTATATTCCGCCAATCAGTAGCCGGAGCAAATGCTGGTTTGACATTGAATGATGTAAGCTGGAATTGCCCGATGGAATATAAAGGATTAGCTTCCATCCCTTTTATAAGTACAGTTGTATTTCAACCTCCGTATATATCGTACACTAAGAGAAATACGAGAGATGGAATTTTTCAGGAGCATGATCAGAATCCATTAGAAAATATTGTTTTAAATGAGGATGACTGGTTCGTATTTCCTGTAAAAGTCGGTCATAAACTTACGTTCGTTTATTTCCATAAAGATTTTATGGTGCATGGAATAGGATTGTCTAATTTATTTGAGCTGGCTACAGAAAATGAATATATAGGGAAAAAACCTGAAATGATATATGTATTCGGTTATCCTGACGGACATGAAGAAAAGCGAACTTTCTATTATAAAGATGAAAAGAATGATATACTCATAGGATATGCAAACTATTGCGATGATATAGACTATTTTGGGTACATGAAGAAAATGTTGCTGACATTACACAATGTAAAACAAATAGAAGATAAATGTTTGCCTATACACGGAGCCATGGTAAATATAGTTTTACGTAATGGTACAGAGTCAAACATTATCATCATGGGAGATAGTGGTGCCGGTAAGTCTGAAAGTTTGGAAGCATTCAGAACTCTTAATGAGAACTATATTAGACACATGCGTGTGATTTTTGATGATATGGGATATCTGAAAAAAGAAGAAGATGGCTCAATAAAAGCATATGGTACAGAAATTGGCGCATTTGTCAGAGTCGATGACCTCGATCCTGCATACGCTTTTGCTCAATTGGACAGGGGAGTGTATACCAATATGGATAAAGTCAATGCCCGTGTAACAATTCCGATATCTACATATGAAATAATTTCGAGAGGCTATCCTGTCGATTATTTTCTATATGCGAATAACTACAATGAGGCCGACAAAAAAATTCTTATATATGATGATCTTGATAAAGCAATTAATATATTTGAAGATGGAGCCCGCAAGGCGAAAGGCACAACGACAGAAAAAGGGCTTGTAAAATCATATTTTGCCAATCCTTTTGGTCCGGTGCAAGAGCGTAAAGCTACAGAAAAGCTTGTAAGGAGTTATTTCAAAGATATGAAAGATGCTGGAGTATTGATAGGGGAAATACATACCTCTCTGGCTATTGATGGACGTGCTAAAGATGGTCCTCGAGAGGCTGCCGAAGAGCTCTTTACTCTAATAAATGAATAATAAAAAGATTAGAGCCTTACAAATAAGTGAGGCTCTATTTATATCTGTATCTCTAATTCTGAAAAATACATAAAATTGGCGATTCTAAGCTATTTCTTTTTATATTTGCATATACACTTTTGACATTAAAATGGATCTGATTAAACAACGTATCGAAGCTCTCAGGGAAGAACTCAATAAACATAATTACGACTATTACGTATTATCTACGCCAACTATTTCCGACTTCGACTTCGATAAAAAATTAAAAGAGTTGTCTGATCTGGAAATACAAAATTCTGAATATTTTGATCCTAATTCTCCTACACAACGAGTGGGAAGCGATATAAACAAATCATTCAAACAAGTTACTCATAAATACCCTATGCTATCTTTGGGAAATACATATACCAAAGGAGAGCTTACAGATTTTTATAATAGAGTAAAAAAGGGGTTGAATGATGATTTTGAAATAGTATGTGAATTAAAATACGATGGCACATCTATATCACTGACATATGTAAATGGACAGCTTACTCAAGCCGTAACTCGCGGCGATGGTGTTCAAGGTGATGATGTTACGGCAAATGTACGCACAATTCGTAGCATTCCTCTCACTCTAAGCGGATCCGACTATCCATCAGAATTTGAAATTAGAGGAGAAATACTAATGCCCTGGTCTGTTTTTGATAGTTTGAACAAAGAAAGAGAAGAACAAGAAGAAGCTCTTTTTGCCAATCCCCGCAATGCAGCTTCCGGAACTCTAAAGCAACAAGATTCAAAGATAGTTGCTTCGCGGAAACTCGATTCTTATCTATACTATATACTAGGTGAAAATCTTCCAACTGATGGACATTATGAAAATCTGATGAAGGCTAAAGAATGGGGATTCAAAATATCTGACGCGACAAGGAAGTGCAATACATTGGATGAGATTCTCGATTATATAAAATATTGGGACGTAGAAAGAAAAAATCTCCCAGTAGCTACCGATGGCATTGTATTGAAAGTGAATTCTCTTACTCAACAAAAAAATCTAGGATATACATCTAAATTTCCTCGTTGGGCTATATCATTTAAATTTCAGGCAGAGCAGGCTGTTACTACTTTAGAGTCTGTATCATATCAAGTAGGTAGAACGGGTGCAGTAACTCCCGTAGCGAATTTAAAGCCTGTCAAGCTATCCGGAACTACAGTAAAAAGAGCATCTCTATATAATGAAGAGTATATAAACTCTCTGAATCTGCATATCAACGATCAGGTATATGTAGAAAAGGGTGGGGAGATTATTCCTAAAATAACAGCTGTAGATACTTCAAAACGCAATATTTTTGATCAAAAAGTTGAATTTATTAAGAACTGTCCTGAGTGTAATACTCCGTTGATTAAAGACGAAGGTGAGGCTATTTATTATTGTCCGAATGATACATCATGTCCTCCGCAGGTCAAAGGTCGCATAGAACATTTTTGCACTCGCAAAGCAATGAATATTACATGTGGATCCGAGACCGTAGACCTCTTATATAAAGCCAATCTAGTGAAAGATGTTGCAGATTTGTACACTCTGGACTGGCAAACTGTTTCTCGCTTGGAGAGATGGGCTGAAAAAAGTGCAAAAAACCTTATAGAAAGTATTCATAATTCGGTATCTGTACCATACGAGAGAGTATTATATGCATTAGGTATTCGCTATGTTGGCGAAACTGTAGCTAAAAAACTGGCTCGGGCATTCACTAGTATAGATAAGCTTATGGTTGCGCCAGTCGAGGAATTGATACAAGTGGACGAAATTGGCGATCGTATAGCTCAAAGTATAGTTAAACACTTCAGTATCGAAAACAATAAAGATGTTGTAAATAAACTTCGTGAATTCGGCATACAGTTTGAATTAAGCGAAACAATAACATCTCTACAGACTGAAAAACTGAAAGGGTTATCTATTGTCATCAGTGGAACATTCGAAAAACATTCTCGCGATGAATATAAAGCTATGATAGATCAGAATGGAGGAAAGAACAGCGGTTCTATTTCGGCAAAAACTAGCTATGTGTTGGCAGGAGAAAATATGGGGCCTTCAAAATTGGAAAAAGCAAAAAGCCTAGGTATACCAATCATTAGCGAAGATGATTTGCTGGAAATGCTCAAATAATGACAAAATATCTGTATAATACATTCGATTCAAGTCGTTTACTCGATACATTCGATGAATTGCCATTTTGGTCTGCTCCTTTTGGGCTAAAGTTGCTTGATAATATAGATTACAAAAAGAATATATCTGTTTTAGATATAGGATTTGGGTCTGGCTTTCCTCTTACAGAGATAGCTATGCGTTTAGGAAATAGTTGTACGGTGTATGGCATAGACCCTTGGACTGAAGCCATAGAAAGAACCAAACGGAAGCTGGATTATTATAATATAAATAACGTAAACCTAATTGAGGGTGTTGCAGAAAAAATACCTTTAAAAGATAATTCCATCGATCTGATAACCAGTAATAATGGGATCAACAATGTTTCTGATATTGAACAGGTCATATCGGAATGCAGCAGGATCATAAAACCGGGAGGTCAATTTATTCAGACAATGAATCTGGATAAAACAATGTTCGAATTTTATTATGTCATGGAAGATGTTTTGACAGAATTAAAATTGTACAAGGAAGTAGAGCATATGCATAAGCATATAGCCGAAAAACGACCTTCGATAGATCTTTTTGCAGAAACAATACAAGAATGTGATTTTACTATCAAGAGTATCGAACACGATCAGTTCAATTATAAATTTGTTGATGGAACAGCTTTGTTAAACCATCATTTCATTCGCTTCGCATTTATGAGCTCATGGATAGCTCTGTTGCCTCAGGATAAAGTAAATGAAATATTTAGTAAAATAGAAAATAAACTAAACAAACAAGCAGACATTTTAGACGGAATAAAATTGAGTATTCCATATGTCCTGATTGATGCAATAAAGAAATAAACCTTTTAATAACCTAGAACAATAAAAAATTAACCATGGAATTAAAGACAATTCAAGAAAAATTTAAATCCTTGTATGGAACAGAAGGCGTTGTATATACTTCGCCAGGACGTATTAACCTTATTGGAGAACACACCGACTATAACGGAGGATTTGTATTACCGGGAGCTATAGATAAAGCTATGTATTGCGAAATCAAGCCGAATGGAACAGATAAGGTTAGAGCTTTTGCCCTAGACTTGGAAGAATCTGCCGAGTTTGGTTTAGGAGAGAATGATCTTCCGGCAAAACAATGGGCAAAGTATATCTACGGAGTTTGCCGCGAAATAATAAAGAAAGGCAAATCTGTGCAAGGGTTCGACTGTGTCTTTGCAGGGGATGTACCTCTTGGCGCAGGAATGTCTTCTTCTGCTGCGTTGGAAAGCTGCTTTGGTTTTGCCATCAACGATACTTACAATTTAGGTTTAGATCGTTTTGAGCTAGCTCTGATAGGTCAAGCAACTGAACATAATTATGTAGGTGTAAAATGTGGTATCATGGATCAATTTGCATCATGCTTTGGAAAAGAAGGTTCATTGATCCGCTTAGATTGCCGCTCTTTGGAATATCAATATGTGCCATTCAATCCGGCAGGCTATCGTTTGGTCTTGGTAAATACATGTGTTTCCCACAATCTGGCAGAAGGAGCTTATAACAAACGTCGTCATTCATGTGAAAATGTAGCAGCAGCCATCAAAAAACGTCACCCGGAAGTAGAATTACTTCGTGATGCTAACCTCGATATGCTGAAAGAAGTAGCGAACGAAGTAAGTGCTGAAGACTATATCCGCGCAGAATTTGTAATAGAAGAAATACAACGCTTGTTGGATGCTTGTGCTGCTTTGGAAATAGGCGACTACGAAACAGTAGGTAAAAAAATGTACGAAACTCATATTGGACTAAGCCGTAAGTATGAAGTGAGTTGCGAAGAGTTAGACTTTCTGAATGATATAGCTCGCGAATGTGGTGTATCTGGTTCTCGTGTGATGGGGGGTGGTTTTGGTGGTTGTACAATCAACCTTGTGAAAAATGAATTGCATGATGGATTCATCAAACGGGCAACAGAAAGCTACGAACAGAAATTTAAGATCAAACCAAAAGTGTATGATGTTATAATTAAAGACGGAGCTAGAAAATTATAAATACAATAGAGAATGAGGCAGGATTTATTTTCTGAAGAAAAATATAGAATAAGAATTTTTGTAAAATATTAATTTGCATTTATGTTTGATTTTTTAACAAAAAAGAAAATAGATTCTGCCTTTCAAAATAATAAAAGAAAGCATACTCTAAAAAATATAAAGAGTATGTATAACATTCTGATATTATTTTCATATTCTGATTGGAAAGATATCAGCCAGATTGCCCAGGATTTAGAGCAAAAAGGGAAAAAAGTAGTTATGTGGACAACCTGTTCACGTAAAAAAGATGCAGAAAAATCGATTTTTCCGATTAATGTAAAAGTAATTCAACAGGATGAAATGTCGTTTTGGAAGATATTGTCATCTTCCTTAATCGATGAGTTTAGAGGTTTATCATATGATACGCTGATAGACTTAACTACAACACAAAGCAATGTGTTTAAATACCTTCTAGCACAAAACTCTTCTGAATTCT
>POVV01000314.1_pt1 | contig 35549 bp, 22 predicted proteins | sample 1560271 | NCBI WGS metagenome assembly POVV01 (sample SAMN08337232, study PRJNA429181) | Bioreactor metagenome, whole genome shotgun sequencing project. | biome: cows' rumen and soil; feature: anaerobic; isolation source: anaerobic chemostat enrichment culture, galacturonate as sole carbon... | reverse complement strand
ATCTCTCTTGCGAAAGGAAGAAAAGCCTATGCGAGCTTTTAAACAGAATGTCAATCTTTCAAGGCTTAGCTTCTCTTGCTAAGCGGATGCAAAAGTAGGCTTTTTACCCATACAAGCCAAACTTAAAAGCCTTTTATTTTGAATAAAAAGGAAATTAATTTGTAATAGGCTGAACTAGAGATGTGTTATAAAGCAAGGCTTCGAATAGGAGAAAACAACAAGAAAAGAAGGAACACATTATAATATATACGCGCGCGTATGCAAGCAATAAAAGAAAGAAGAGGATTCTTCTTTTTAACATTGTTAATCGCATTTTGACCTATGCATTGCCTATAATAGTAAAAGTATATACTCTTGATGTCAACTAGTACGTACTTTTGGTACGCAAGAGTACGTATTTAACAGATAGTTAAAGTAGATATTCCGGAAGCAACAAAAAGCAAAGGTATGTAAGATCGAAATAGGAAAACGCAACTTATTCATATACTGAATATTAAGAGTATGTATAGTTTCCCTGAAACAGATGCCTTTACCTCCTCTTTCATTCCTTTCTTATCATATTTTCTCGTTTCCAGAAACAGTGATACTTATTCATTCATCAACCTTATTCACGCTGTTATTTACTTCTAGGTTTATTGCATAGTATCTTTAATTTCATATCTACACAGCCGGAGAAATCGGTAGATGCAGTAAAATCAAATCAAAGAGTCATATTCGCACATCAAGGCTCAAATTGGGCCGTCACTTTTTGAAGATATACATAACCATTTATTTAGATAAATACATTATCTTTGTGTAAAGTGAAATAGCTCGACTATATATTATTACCAAAAACTCCTATTTATCATGAAACAGGTAAACCACTTTCCCTCTAGGTACCTTCTCATTCTATTCGCTATGGCCATCGGCATCGTATCGTGTAGCCGTAGCCAAAAGGAAGTTATTCCATCGGCCGCATTTGCTCCGTATGTAAACGCATATACGGGGGGAAACATCTCGCAGTCATCGCCCATTCGGATAGAATTGACTCAAGAGCAAGCTGCAGTAGACCTTAATCAAGAATTGAAGGAGAATCCGTTCGAATTTTCGCCCTCACTCAAAGGAAAGGCGTACTGGATCAACAATAGCACTATCGAATTTCTGCCCGAAGAGGGAGCGTTGAAACCGGGCGAAATGTACGAAGCAAGGTTTCATCTGGGTGATTTTGTACAAGTAGAAAAGGAACTAAAGGAGTTTGACTTTTCGTTTCGGGTGCAAGAAAATAATTTCACGTTTCAACTGCAACCGATTGAAATAGAAGCAGGAAACCCAAACGTAGCTATCATTAAAGGCAGCATACGCTTCAGTGACAAGGCAAACAGCGAACAGGTAAGCAAGATGCTATCGGCAAGCAATGGAGCCAAAATCACGGTCAGTACTACCACAAGCCCGAGTCTGTTTGAGTTTGCCGTAGAGGGGATATCCCGGCAGAAGAGCGACCTCGAACTTATCCTCACCGCCGATGGTAGTCCGGCAGGAATTGACCGCAAAATAAGCGAGTCCATCATCATTCCGGCGCAAGGAAGTTTCCGTTTCTTATCTGCCCGCCGGATTGATGAACCGGAGAACGGCATCGAGGTCGTATTCTCCGACCCGCTCTCGATGTTGCAGGACTTAAAGGGGTTGATCGAACTACCCGAACTATCTGCCTATATTTTCGAGATAAAGAACAATAAGGTAAATATCTACTTTGAACCCAACCAACTGAGCAAACTAACACTGAACATCCACCAAGGGGTGAAGAACTTCGATGAAAAACCACTTGGCAACTCTCATAGTATCGCCTTTAGCGAACTGAACCTGAAACCACAAGTGGAAATAAAGAAGGCGGGAGCCATCATCCCCGATTCTAAAAATCTGATTATCCCTTTCCGCGCTGTTAGCCTATATGCAGTAGACCTGAGTGTGATTCGCATCTTCGAGAGCAACGTACTACAATTTATGCAGACCAACTCGCTCGAATCGGGCAATGAACTGCGACGCTCGGGACGGTTGGTGTATAAAAAACGCTTGGTACTAACAAGCGACCCAAGCAAGGATGTACACCGTTGGGAAGATTACTCCATAGACCTGGCAGGGCTCATCAAGCAGGAACCGGGTGCTATCTACCGGGTGGTGCTATCGTTCAAGCAAGCGTATTCTGCCTACCCGTGTGGCGGCGGCAATAACAACCGAAGCTTTGCACCAGATGATGCGGTCGTGTTGACCAACATATCCGACGGATTGCCTTCGGCCGAGAGCGAAGCCGAATGGGATACGCCACAGGCTTACTATTACTATACCGGAGGCGAACAGCCCGACTGGAGCGAATACCAATGGGAGGAACGCGACAATCCGTGTCACCCATCCTATTATATGCTATCAGATCGCTCGGCTGCCTGCAATGTACTGGCCTCGAACCTGGGGCTGACCGTGAAACGAAACTCACTGAACAAACTTTGGGTAGCGGTAAACAACCTACTCGACACACAGCCGGTAAAGAAGGCTACCGTAACCGCTTATAACTTCCAGTTGCAACCCGTCGCACAGGCCGAAAGTGATGACAATGGATTTGCCACACTCACCCCCAAGGGGGTGCCCTTCATGGTCGTAGCCGAGGCAGACAAGCAAAAAGCCTATGTAAAGGTAGCCGATGGCGAAGAGTTGTCGGTAAGCCGTTTCGATGTAGGCGGCAAGGATATTCAGAAGGGGCTGAAAGGCTTTGTGTATGGCGACCGCGGAGTATGGCGACCGGGCGATACACTGCATCTTTCGTTCATGCTCGAAGATCGCCTGAAACGAATACCCGACAAGCACCCAGTGGTGCTGGAACTATACAATCCGAGAGGGCAGTTTTACGCCAAACAGCTATCGACCAACGGGCTGAACGGACTTTACACCTTCCACGTAGGTACGCAACCCAACGATCCGACAGGATTGTGGAACGCTTATATAAAAGTAGGTGGCACCACCTTCCATAAACCACTGCGGGTAGAGACCGTAAAGCCCAACCGATTGAAAATAAACCTCACCTTGCCGGTTGCCATCATCAAAGCCTCAGCAAAGAAGCTGCCAACCACCCTTACGGCCAACTGGCTGACGGGAGCTACGGCCTCTCATCTGAAAGCCACCGTTGAGATGTCGCTGAACAAAGTAGAGACACAGTTTCAGGGATATCAGCACTATCTGTTCAATAACCCTGCCACCAACTTCACCGTAGGTAAGATGGATCTGTTTACCGGTACACTCGATGCCAACGGACGCACAGCCTTTACATTGGATTTGCCTCAGGCAACAAATGCACCGGGTATGCTACGTGCCAACATCACCACCCGCGTGTTTGAGCCCGGAGGCGATGCAAGCATCAGTACCCTGACAGTGCCCTACTCTCCGTTTACTTCGTATGTAGGTATCAACCTCAACCAGCCCAAGGGTCGATACATGGAGACGGACAAGAACCATACGTTCGATGTCGTTACCCTGAATGCCGAAGGCCGTCCGGTAAACCGTAGCAATCTGGAGTATAAGATCTACCGCATCGATTGGAACTGGTGGTGGAGTAAGGCCGATGAATCGTTCGAAACCTACATCAACAGTACCGCCTATACCCCCGTTGCCACAGGCAGACTATCGACACACGGGGGAAAGGCGCAGATTGGCTTCCGGGTTAACTATCCCGATTGGGGGCGTTACCTTGTTTATGTCAAAGACAACGAGAGCGGACATGCCACCGGAGGAACCATCTATGTAGACTGGCCCGATTGGCGCGGACGTTCGGGCAAGACAGACCCCAGCGGCATCACCATGCTGGCCTTCTCGATTGACAAGGAGAAGTATGCACCTGGCGAAACCGTAACTGCCATTATACCCGCCGCTGCCGGAGGCCGAGCCTTGGTAGCGATAGAGAATGGTTCGGAAGTGTTACACCGCGAATGGATCGAAGTTTCGCCAAAGGGCGACACCAAATATCAGTTTAAAGCAACACCCGAGATGGCTCCCAATGTGTACCTGCACATCAGCCTGCTGCAACCGCATGCACAAACGGTCAACGACCTGCCAATCCGTATGTATGGCGTGATACCTGTCTTTGTGAGCAATCGGCAAACGGTGCTCGAACCACAGATCGGTATGCCTGCTGTGCTTCGCCCCGAGCAGGAGTTCAGCGTAAGTGTAAGCGAAAAGAGTGGCAAACCGATGACCTACACGCTCGCCATTGTAGACGATGGACTGCTCGACCTGACGAATTTTAAAACACCCGACCCTTGGAATGACTTCTATGCACGCGAAGCCCTCGGCATCCGTACGTGGGATATGTTCGACAGTGTACTGGGCGCCTTTACCGGCAGCTACAGTTCGCTATTCAGTACCGGAGGCGACGAAGCCCTCAAACCATCCGATGCAAAGGCCAACCGCTTCAAACCCGTAGTGAAATTCATCGGCCCCTTTGTTCTAGGCAAAGGCAAAACACAGACGCACCGCATCACCCTACCGATGTATGTGGGCAGTGTACGAACCATGGTAGTAGCCGGACAGGACGGTGCATACGGTAACGCCGAGAAAACAACACCGGTGCGCACGCCTCTCATGCTACTGTCAACCCTGCCACGGGTATTGAGCACGAACGAGGAGATTCTAGTCCCCGTCAACGTTTTTGCCATGGAGAATCAGGTGAAAGAGGTTAGCGTATCGCTCAGCACCACCGGCAAAGCACAGATTGTAGGAGAAGCCCGGAAAACTGTACGCTTCGCCAAGACGGGCGATCAGTTACTCTTCTTCCGACTGAAAACCCATTCGAAAACCGGGAAAGAGACCATCCGATTAACAGCAAGCGGTGGCGGACAGACCACCAAAGAGCAAATCGAAATAGAGGTGCGTAACCCCAATCCTGCTATCACCTTTGCCGAAAGCAAATGGGTTGAGAGTGGTAAGAGTTGCGAACTTCCGTATGCACTGCAAGGTACGGCAGCCGAAAGCAGTATCCGACTCGAAGTATCGCGTCTGCCCTCGGTCGATCTGAGCCGACGGATGGACTTCCTTACCTTCTATCCGCATGCCTGCACCGAACAGCTTACTTCAAAAGCCATCCCCCTCCTCTACCTGGCACAGTTTAAAACACCGACCGAGACAGAGAACAAAGCCGTACAAAGCGGTGTACAGGATGCCATCAAAGAGCTATACGCAAGGCAGTTGCCCAACGGAGGGTTCGTTTACTGGCCGGGCAATGCCGTAGCCAACGAGTGGATCAGCTCGTATGCCGGCATGTTCCTCAGCCTCGCACAAGAGAAAGGATATGCAGTCAACACCCCTGTACTGGAACGTTGGAAACGTTTTCAACGCATGGCGGCACAAAACTGGAAGCCCGTTGCAGCGGATCAGAATGCCGATTACTGGCAATCGGACTTGCAACAAGCCTACCGCCTCTATACACTGGCTTTGGCAGGTGCTCCCGAACTAGGGGCGATGAACCGCATGAAGGAGATGCCTCAACTATCGGCACAAGCCAAATGGCGATTAGCGGCCGCTTACGCTCTGAACGGGAAGATGAAACCTGCACAGGAGTTGGTCTATCAGGCTAAAACAACGGTTGCCCCCTATTCGCTCCACAACACGATCTACGGATCGTCGGATCGGGACGAGGCGATGATTCTGGAAACCTTGCTGCTGATGAAGCGTAAACAGGAAGCCTTGACACAAGCGCAGCGAGTCTCTGCCAACCTACTTGCCGAAAGCACATTCAGTACACAGTCCACTGCCTTCTCCTTGTTGGCTATGGGACAGTTGGCAGAGTCGCTATCGGGCACGCTCCACTTTACATGGACACTCAACGGACGAGCACAACCGACAGTCAAATCGGCCAAGGCGCTCTTTGTTGCTCCTATCGCTACTTCGCCGCGCAACGGAACAGTAACCGTTAAGCAGTTGGGAAGCGGTGCGCTCAAAGTAGACCTGATAGTACGCACCCAACTGCTGACGGACACCTTGCCTGCTCGTGCCGATAACCTCAGGCTCGATGTTCGCTATACCGATCTCAACGGAGTGCCCGTCAGCATCGAAAAGATGAAGCAAGGAACCGACTTCCAAGCCATCATAACGGTAGCCAACATCAGCGGTACAACAGATTATACGAACCTGGCTCTCACACAGATCGTTCCTTCGGGATGGGAGATTTACAACGAACGCCTTGCCGGACAGGCTACCGGGGCAAATTACAGCTACCAAGATATTCGCGACGACCGGGTGCTGACCTACTTCAACTTGAAGGAGGGAGAATCAAAAACATTCACCACCCGCCTGCAAGCCACTTATGCCGGCGAGTTTATATGCCCGGCGGTGCAATGCGAGGCCATGTATGATGCCCATGTACAAGCACGCACCAAGGCGGGGCGCATCTTAGTAGAAAGGTAAGCAGGCGTATGAAGTGGAGAAGTGTATTTCCTGTCGGTAATCGGGGGAAACTTGTTGCAGGCATCGCATGCCTACTATTTATGGGTTATCTGTGTTGCTTGCCGAGACAGTTGTTTCGCGTACCCTATGCCACCGTTGTAGCCGACAGGCACAACGAACTGTTGGGTGCACGTATTGCAACGGATGGGCAGTGGCGCTTTCCACCGCGTGATACCGTACCAGCGAAGGTAGAGGCCTGTCTCGTTGCTTTCGAAGATCATCGGTTTTACAGGCATTGGGGAGTCGACCTACTTGCCGTAGCCCGGGCGGCACAACAAAACATAAAGGCCGGAAGCGTAGTGAGTGGCGGAAGCACCCTCACCATGCAAACCATTCGGTTGGCACGGGGCAACACAAACCGCAGCTTCGGCGAAAAGTTGATCGAGATGCTTTGGGCTACCCGCCTCGAGTTCCGGTATTCGAAAGAGAAGATACTTGCCCTATATGTATCGCATGCTCCCTTTGGTGGCAATGTAGTGGGACTGGATGCAGCTGCCTGGCGATACTTCGCCCATTCGGCGGAAGAACTCTCGTGGGCAGAGGCGGCCATGCTCGCCGTACTGCCCAATGCACCTGCCATGATTCACCCGGGCAAAGGGCGACAGACCTTATTAAAAAAGCGCAACAAACTGCTGTCTACCTTATATAAAGAGGGAACCATTGATCGATCTACTTATGAACTTGCATTGGTCGAGCCGCTTCCGCAAGAGCCGCGCCCGTTGCCGCAAACTGCTCCACATCTGATAGACCGATATTACCAGACGCAACGCGGACAGTATCATATATCGACCATCGACCGAGGGTTACAACAGCAGGTGGAAGCAGTAGTAGAACGATGGAACAGAGAGTTTGCCCGAAGCGATATCCGCAACATGGCCGTGTTGGTGGTCGATGTGCCCAAAGGCGAGGTGTTGGCCTACTGTGGCAACACGCACTTAAACAAACAGATGCCCGGCAATCAGGTCGATGTCATTCAATCACCCCGTAGTACAGGCAGTATTCTTAAACCATTTTTGTACGATGCCATGCTCTCCGAAGGGGGGCTGTTACCAAATACCCTGCTACCCGATATACCAATCAACATCAATGGCTTTACACCACAGAACTTTAATCAGCAGTTCGAGGGGGCTGTACCCGCTTCGGAAGCCATTGCCCGTTCGCTTAACATTCCTACGGTAATCATGCTGCAACGCTATGGAGTACCAAAGTTTTATAGTTACCTACAGCAATTAGGGCTAACAACCCTCACCAAACCGGCTGCTCATTATGGCCTGTCTCTTATACTGGGAGGTGCCGAGGCTACATTATGGGAGGTAACGGAGGGGTATCGTAAACTGGCGGGTAGTTTACTGCCCCATACGGCAGCAACACTTCGCACGGAGCTTGAGCAAGACAGTCGAGAGTATGGACAAAACATAGCAGAGAACGCCATCCAGCAGCCACCCGTTAAGATAGACCGTGGTGCTGCCTACCAAACCCTGTCGACTTTGCGCGAAGTGAACCGTCCGGATGAAATAGACTGGCGCCTCATCCCCTCTATGCAACCCATCGCCTGGAAAACAGGTACGAGCTACGGCTTTCGGGATGCGTGGGCAGTAGGTGTTACCCCTCGCTATGCCGTAGGGGTATGGGTAGGCAATGCCACAGGTGAAGGAAAACCGGGACTGGTCGGCGCACGTACTGCAGGGCCGGTACTATTCGATCTCTTCAACCTCCTGCCTGCTTCGACTTGGTTCAGCAGACCTTCGGGTGTATTTGTCGATGCTGAAATCTGCCGCCTGTCTGGACATCTCAAAGGCCGCTTCTGCGAAGAAATCGATACCCTGCTCATACTTCCTGCCGGGCTGAAAACCGAAACTTGCCCGTACCACCATGCCGTAACTCTATCGGCCGACGAGCAGTTTCGGCTCTACGCAAGTTGTGCACGTACTGAACCTATGCTACAACGTAATTGGTTTACGCTACCGCCCGTGCAAGAGTGGTATTACAAGCAACAGCATCCCGAATACCGTCCGCTGCCCCCCTTCAAACCAGGATGTGGAGAGGATAACCGACAGCCGATGCAGTTTATCTATCCACCTGCCAATGCACACATCCGTCTGCCCAAGCAACTCGATGGAACACCCGGACAGATTACCTTCGAGTTGGCACATGCACAACCGCACACTATCGTGTACTGGCATCTAGACCAGACTTACCTAATGCAGACGCAGGATTTTCACAACCTGTCTATCCTGCCCGCACCCGGCAAACATAGCCTCACGGCAGTGGATGAAGAGGGGCATACCTTATCTACAACATTCTATATCGAATAACTGTTATAACAAAAAACATATTATGAAATACGGAGTCAACAGACAAACATTACTTCTTACAGCCGGCATTGTATGGCTAGTGGCAGGAGCCAACATTCTACGCATTGGGCTCATTACCTGGTTCAACAGTCCACGTGATCTTCTTTTCAAAATAGGCGAAGCAACTGTCGTGTTTCTATTGTTTTTCCTCTTTGTCTTTAAGAAGCTGTATGATAAACATACACGGCGCATTGAACAGAAAACAGATAAGAGTTGTCCGTTCTCCTTCTTCGATGTCAAGGGATGGATTATCATGACCTTCATGATTGCACTAGGCATTACCGTACGGGAGCTTCACCTGTTACCGAACCGCTTCATCTCGGTGTTTTATACCGGCCTGTCATTGGCACTCATATTCACCGGATTACTCTTTCTTCGCTACTGGTGGAGGAAGCGCCGTACAACTTAAAATGCTACTCGAAAACATAATTTAGTAGATTTGTGTTACCTTTGTATGCTAAAACCAAAGAAAGTGATATGAATCTGACAGAAAAGACTCTCCAGGAGTTTCTTCGCTTCCAACGAAACGAAATAACCGAAAGCATCGTTTATGACCGATTGGCCTCTATCGAGAAGAACGAGGCGAACCGCCAAACCTTACGTCTGATATCGAATCAGGAGAAGGGACATTATGACGTGTTGAAAGAATATACCCAACAAGACGTAGCTCCCAAACGGTTTCGCATCTTTAAGTTCTATTGGCTGGCGCGTATCTTGGGTATCACCTTTGCCATTAAGCTGATGGAATCGAGCGAAGAGAGTGCGCACAATGAGTATGCCACCTATACCGATTACCCCGACTTGCAGGTCCTCTCGCAAGAGGAAGAGGTACACGAAAAGAAGCTGATATCACTCATCAACGAAGAGCGGCTGGAATATATGGGCTCGGTCGTACTGGGCTTGAACGATGCGTTGGTGGAGTTTACCGGTGCATTGGCAGGGTTTACGCTTGCCTTAAGCGACCCCAAACTTATTGCACTAACGGGCAGTATCACCGGTATTGCTGCGGCATTGTCGATGGCATCGTCCGAATATCTGTCAACCAAGTCAGAGGGCGACAAGAGCAAACACCCGACCAAAGCAGCAGTCTACACCGGAATTGCCTACCTCATTACGGTCATCGCACTCGTTAGCCCGTTTATCCTGATCGGTCATGCCTTGCTAGCATTGGCAGTGATGCTGGTCATGGCACTTCTCATCATCGCTTTATTTAATTATTACTATGCTGTGGCGCGAAGTGAGAGCTTTCGCAAACGATTCACCGAGATGGCCATACTGAGTTTCAGCGTAGCGGCAGTGAGTTTCCTGATCGGTTATCTCCTCAAAACATTTACCGGGCTCGATGCCTAACACCCCTTAACATGAATTGAATAAAATGAAGAAAGTTCCTTCTCCGCTCGTATCGCTGATACCGCTTGTCGTACTAGTCATTTTGCTGTTTGCCATTATCCGCACCTTCGGTAGCGATGCCTTGACGGGAGCCAGCCAGATTGCTTTATTGACCACAACTGGGGTTTGCGTACTTATCGGCATGGCCTTTTACCGTATTTCGTGGAAAGACTACGAGCTGGCCATTACCAACAACATCACTGGTGTAACTTCGGCTATTATCATTCTGCTTATTATCGGTGCGCTTAGTGGTACGTGGATGGTGAGTGGCGTTGTACCGACGCTGATTTATTACGGTGTACAGATTATCCACCCCAGCTTCTTTTTGGCCTCAACGTGTATCATCTGCGCCTTGGTATCGATGATGACGGGTAGTTCGTGGACTACCATAGCCACCATCGGTATTGCCCTCATGGGTATCGGTAAGGCACAAGGATTTGCCGACGGATGGATAGCCGGTGCCATCATCTCAGGGGCTTACTTTGGGGATAAGATATCGCCTTTGTCGGACACCACCGTACTCGCCGCTTCGGTTACGGACACACCACTGTTCAAGCACATCCGCTATATGCTCATTACCACGGTACCTTCACTCATCATCACTCTGCTGCTGTTTACTATTGCCGGATTGACACACGAGGGAGGCGATACGACACACATTGCCGAATTTGCCGCTTCGCTCGACGGTAAGTTCAACATTACCCCCTGGCTACTGATCGTACCGATAGCAACGGGTCTGCTGATTGCCCGGCGTGTGCCTTCAATTATTACCTTGTTTTTGTCTACTGCCATGGCGGCAGCGTGTGCAGTCATCTTCCAACCTGAACTATTGCACGAAATAGGAGGGCAATCAGAATACGGTGTACATTCTCTCTTTAAAGGTTTAATCATGACCCTCTACGGAGGTACCAACCTGCAAACAGAGAACGCTGCACTGACGGAACTAATCGCCACACGCGGCATGGCAGGAATGATGAATACCGTTTGGCTCATTCTCTGCGCCATGTGTTTTGGAGGAGCCATGACGGCAAGCGGTATGCTGGGCAGCATTACTTCGGTGTTTGTACGCTTCATGAAGAACACCGTAAGCATGGTGGTATCAACCGCCTGTTCGGGTATCTTCCTGAATCTGGCCACGGCTGATCAGTACATCAGTATCATCCTTACAGGAAATATGTTTCGCAACATCTACGAGAAAAAGGGTTACGAAAGTAGACTATTGAGCCGTACTACCGAGGACTCAGTTACCGTTACATCGGTACTCATTCCTTGGAATACCTGCGGCATGACACAAGCCACGATATTAAGTGTACCTACCCTCACGTATCTCCCATACTGCTTTTTCAACATTATCAGCCCTTTAATGAGCATTACCATTGCGGCGATCGGATATAAAATTGTGCGAAGGCAATGAACAATATGCAACAGCCGTTGTTTTGCAATAAACGAACAACATTATTCAACCTAAACAAAAAAAGAATTATGAAAAAGTTTATTGCATTAGTAGCATTAGTATTAGTAAGTGCATCAACCATGTTGGTTGCACAGGAGTCGTCAAGAGAAATTCGTAAAGCAGAAAGAGATGCCGAAAGAGCAAAGATGAAAGCTGAAGAAAATGCAGCCAACGCACTTGCTTATCAGCAAGCCGTGCAAGCGCTGAAAGACAAACAGTTTGTACTGGAAGCAGATCAGGTAATCTTCCGTAACGGACAAAGTGCTTTTGTTTCGACTACCACTAACTTTGTGATGATGAACGAACAGCGTGCCACTGTACAGATTGCGTTTAACACTGCATACCCCGGTCCTAACGGAATTGGTGGTGTAACCGTAGACGGTACCGCATCGGATATGCAAATGACAACCGATAAGAGAGGCAATGTGAATTGTAACTTCAGCGTACAAGGTATTGGTATTTCAGCTCAGGTTTTCATCTCGTTGACCAACGGCGGTAACAACGCTACGGTAACAGTGAACCCTAACTTCAACTCTAACACACTTACCTTGAATGGCAATCTGGTACCATTGAACCAGTCGGATGTATTCAAAGGACGCTCTTGGTAAAAAATTACTCGTAGCTAAAAGCGAATAACTTAACGAATCTCCGCTGCAAATCGCACAAAAAGTGTACATTTGCAGCGGAGATTTTTATTTGGATTACTTATGAGAGAATATATCATTGCAGATAATCAAGATATTAGCAAAGCAGGAATGATGTTTCTGCTGGGCAGACAGAAAGACGTGTCGTTACTACTCGAAGCAGACAGCAAGGCAGAGTTAATAAAGGAACTTCGTTTGCACCCCGAGGCAGTGATTATTCTTGATTATACCCTTTTCGATTTTAACGGTGCCGATGAATTGTTGGTACTGCAACAACGATTCAAAGAGGCCGACTGGCTCTTGTTCTCGGACGAACTGAGTATGCACTTCCTGCGTCAGGTACTATTTAGCAGTCGCACCTTTGGTGTGGTGATGAAAGACAGTTCAAAAGAAGAGATCATGACCGCCCTACAATGTGCATCGCGCAAGGAGCGATTTATTTGTAATCACATCAGTAACCTATTACTGTCCAATAACACCTCATCAAACACAGGCATTACCCATATTTCCGAAGACCATCTGCTTACTGCCACAGAAAAGATTATTCTGAAAGCCATTGCTCTTGGCAAAACGACCAAGGAGATTGCTGCCGAGAAAACACTCAGTTTTCATACCATCAACAGCCACCGCAAGAACATATTCCGTAAACTAGGAGTGAACAATGTACACGAGGCTACGAAGTATGCCATGCGGGCTGGCATTGTAGACCTGGCCGAATATTATATCTGAATCTCTCCGCTGCCAACGCAAATCTGTGCTCCTTCGTCGTACACCACACCAAACTGCCCCGGTGCAATGCCTTGCAGTTTCTCGGACGATAAGAGTCGTAAGCCTTCAGGCTCACGAATTATCCTTCCTTTGATAAACTCAGGTGTGTGACGAATCTTAAAGGTTACATCCACCTCGCCCGGTTGTCCCACCCAAGGGTCTTCGGTAATGAAATGAAAGTCGGGCATACGAAACTCGTAGCCGTACTGTGTATCGACATCGTAGCCATGGGAAACGTAAACAATATTCTCTTCTACATTCTTGCGGATAACAAACCACGGGCCTCCGCTCAATCCGAGTCCTTTGCGCTGACCGATGGTGTGAAACCAATAGCCCCGATGTGTCCCTACCCGCTTGCCTGTTTCTAGTTCAATAACAGCCCCCTCGCGCTCACCCAGAAAACGACGAACGAAATCATTGTAGTTGATCTTTCCCAGAAAACAAATGCCTTGACTGTCTTTGCGACGGGCACTAGGCAAACCGGCTCGCAGAGCTACATCGCGCACTTCATGCTTCATTAGGTTGCCCACGGGGAAAAGTAGTTTTGATACTTGCAGGTAATCGATCTGTGCAAGAAAGTCGGTCTGATCTTTTAACGGGTCACGAGCCGTTCCGAGCCATGTCTTACCGTCGCGCTGCACCGTAGTAGCATAATGCCCGGTGGCAGTAAAGTCAAAGTCCTTTCCCACACGTTCTTCGAAGCAGCCGAATTTTACCAGTTTGTTGCACATCACATCGGGGTTGGGAGTTAATCCGCGCTTAATCTTGTCAATGGCGTAGGCTGCCACACTATCCCAATACTCGCGGTGAAGGTCGACTACCTCGAAAGGCAAACCGTACTTACGGGCAATGGCGGTAGAAAGCTCAATGTCTTCCTCGGCCGAGCAATCCATGTACTCGGCACCATCCATACCGATTTTAATGTAAAAAAGTGAAGGGCGAAGTCCTTGCTCACAAAGGAGGTGTACGACAACCGAGCTGTCAACACCTCCGGATAATAAAGCGGCTATATTCATGCTAATACCTATTGAAACTGATGCAAAGGTAGCAATTGGTCAGCAAATGAGCAATCGCACATGAAAGGCATTTTTATACCATAATTGTGGTAGAAAACGGAAGTATTTCATACATTTGCAGCATGAACAGCTCACAATGATATGAAAATAAGAAACCTACTACTGATTCCGGCAACGCTTGTTGCCACCCTATTGAGTCTTACCTCGTGTGGTGTAGACCGCTGGCCGGAGTATGCTGCAGAAACCGAATTGGATCAATGGATCACCACCGTGATGCGCGATAATTACCTTTGGTACACGGACATTCCGGAAGATAAAAAATTGAATTTCTTTAAAACACCCGAGGATTTTCTAAAGAGTATCGTATCGAAAGAGGATAATGATGCTTCGTATATAGACACCATCTACCAGCAACCCTTACCTAGCTACGGATTCGATTACAATCTCTATCAGGTTGTCAATAACGATACGGCTTACAACGCACTGATTACGTATGTACTACCCAACTCACCCGCCAGTACTGCCGGTCTAAAGCGGGGCGACTGGATTATGGAAGTAAACGACGAGGTTATCACCAAGAAAAGCGAACCCAAGTTATTGAATACGGGCTTAGCCTTGAAGCTGACAACGGGTACATATACCTACCAAACAGATCCTGAGACCGAAGAGCAAATAGGAGTTGTGGTTAAAAACGGAACCGCACAGATCGGCGCCGAACAAGGAGTAGAAGACGATCCAATCCATTACCACAGCGTGATAACCACCGCCAATGGTATCAAAGTGGGATATCTTGTCTACAGCCACTTCACTGCCGGCACAGAGACCGATCCGCAAAAATACAACGAGCGGTTGAGAGCTGTTTCGCGTGAGTTTGCCACGGCAGGCATCACCGAACTCATTCTCGACCTTCGCTATAACAAAGGCGGTTCACTGGCATGCGCCCAACTGTTGTGCGCATTGGTAGCACCCCAAAACGCTTTGGGCACACCATTGGGCAACCTAACCTATAACGACAAACAGGCCAGTAAAAATAGATCTCTGACTTTCGACTCCGAACTAATTGGATCGGGTAGCAACTTGAATATATCGCAAGGCTTTATCATCTCCTCCAATGCCACAGCAGGAGTATCGGGGGTAATGCTCAACCTACTGTCACCACTAAAAAGATGGGGACTTGTAGGTAGCAGCGTTTCATGCAGCGGGGTAGCTACGGAGAGTTTTGCAGACCCCACAAACACATGGTCGCTCAATCCAGTGGTTTGTACGGTATACAACAGTCTCAAAGAGTCGGGGCGCGGCGGCAGTTTTACTGCTACCAAAACGATCAGCGAAACGAATAACCTGACTAAATTCCTTCCCTTTGGCAACCCGGATGAGATATTGCTCAGCACCACCATCGGATTGATAGACGGCACCATTAAGCCTACGAGCCAAACGGCTCAATCCACCATCCAACCAATCAAAGAAGTGATTCGTACCCCTGCCCGAAAGAATATTACCAGAACAACGATCCGGTAACGTCAAGAACATTGAAGCAGTGCCCGAACCTTGTCAACAAGTGGGGTTTGTTTCAATGCGTCAGAGATGATATTCAGTCCAAAAGGAAAGAATCAAAAGCTTTGAAAATTATTTGTTACTTTATTTGAGTTTTATCAAAAGAAACGTATCTTTGTAAGAAGGGAACTAGAGAGAATAGCTGATGTATCAATCCCAAAAACAAAGAAAAATGAGAACACCACTACGCGTTTTGGTTGCATTTAAAGAAGGGGATACGGACAACTTGTTTGTAGAGACATTATGCAGGGGCATAGCTGGTCTGGGAGTGGATATCACCTACTCGACCGAGCGCTTCTGGAACGAAGAGCAAGCGAGTTACGACATTATTCACCTGCAATGGCCCGAGGAGCTAGTTGGATGGTCGTGCGATACCCCCGAAGTAGTAGACCGACTACGTCTACGCATCGGGTATTGGCGCAATAAAGGAGCACGTATCGTATATACGCGGCACAACCTACGCCCACACTATGCCAACCCGTATATCAAGGCAGCCTATGACGTGGTTGAACAGGCAGCAGACGTGGTAGTACATATGGGTGAATACAGCTACAATGAGTTTCTAGCAGAGCATCCGCAAAGCTGCAACCGCATCATACCTCACCACCTCTATGAAGATACGTATCCACAAGACCTGTCGCCTGAAACGGCACGCAGAAAGCTTGGTATCGGGCGCACAAAGTTCGTGCTGACCGCATTCGGCAAGTTCCGTAACCGTGAAGAGGTAAGTATGGTGCTGTGCGCTTGGCTACACACACACCTACCAGGCAAGTACCTGCTCGCTCCACGCCTGTTACCATTCTATCGTAAACCATGGTACAGACAAATGACCAAGCGGTGGATGTCGCAGATCGCCTATCACACACTGATTCCTCTGGCACGCTTGTGGCATATCCGTGCCGGATCTAACGAAGATATTGTAAGCAACGACTGCCTACCCTATTACCTCGCAGCATCGGACGTAGTGATGGTTCAGCGAAAGGAGATTCTCAATTCAGGAAACGTACCTCTGGGATTCCTTTTCGGAAAAGTAGTGATCGGACCGGATACGGGCAACGTAGGCCCATTGCTGCGGCAAACTGGTAACCCTACTTTCGACCCCGACAACAGGAAGAGTATCGTAACGGCGATCGAAGATGCCTACCGCTTACGCCTCGCAGGGCATGGCGAAGCGAACTACCGCTATGCACAGGAACATTTCGGACTAGAACGAATCAGCCGTGCCTATGTGGCGGCTTATGAAGAAGCGAGGACAATGAAGTTATGAAAACAACCAAACAATTACTTCTGTCGGGTGTTTTTTACACGGCCGTAGCCAAATATTCGGGTATAGTGATTTCGCTTGTGGTTGTGGGAGTGCTCTCTCGTCTACTCTCGCCCGATGATTTTGGTATCGTAGCCATTGCCACAGTCATTATCAACTTCTTCAGCATCTTTACCGACATGGGTATCTCGCCTGCCATCGTACAACAAAAGGAACTGACGCGTGAAGACTTATCGGATATCTTTTCGTTTACCATATTCTCAGGCATAGGCATCAGCTTACTGTTTTTCGGTGCATCATGGCCCATCGCCGCCTATTATAAGAGCGAGATATTACGTACATTGTGCCAACTGCTGGCACTGAACTTGTTCTTCGCCTCGGCCAATATTGTGCCCAGTGCCCTATTTAATAAAAACAAGGAGTTCAAATTCATTGCCTTGCGCAGCTTTGTCATCCAGATAGTATCAGGAGCAGCAGGAGTAGGAGCAGCACTACTAGGGGCAGGGCTATATGCTCTCATCATCAACCCCATCTTGTCGAGTATCCTGATGTTTGCGATCTCGTACCAGCGCTATCCGCAGTCCTTACACCCAACGTTAGGGTTACGGGCTATTCGCAAGATATTCGGCTACTCAGCCTACCAATTCTTGTTCAACGTTATCAACTATTTCAGTCGTAATCTCGACAAGCTACTCATTGGCAAATATTTAGGAATGTCCGCGTTGGGGTATTACGACAAGTCGTATCGGCTGATGATGCTTCCGTTGCAAAACATCACACAGGTCATTACTCCAGTGATGCACCCGATACTGAGTGATTTACAGAACGATAGCCTACAACTTGCTTCGAGTTACGAGCGCATTGTACGATTGCTAGCGTTTGCCGGATTTCCCATCAGCGTATGCCTATTCTTTACTGCCAAAGAGCTTACCTTTATCCTCTTCGGTGCACAATGGTTACCATCGGTAGCGGTGTTTCGCATTCTCACTTTATCGGTGGGGCTGCAAATCATCCTCTCCTCGTCGGGTAGCATCTTTCAGGCTTCAGGTGATACACGCAGCCTATTCGTATGCGGTCTGTTCTCGTCGGTACTCAACGTGAGCGGGATCCTACTGGGAGTATTCTACTTCGGCTCGCTCGAGGCGGTAGCGTGGTGTATCGTGGTTACGTTTACCGTCAACTTCGGGCAGTGCTACTGGCAGATGTACCGAGTCACCTTCGGGCGTAGCGAACGTTATTTCCTCAAACAGCTCGGCTCGCCCCTACTGCTCAGCATGCTTTGCACAGCCGTATTGCTACCCCTAAGCTATGCTCTAGAGGAGACAGATATATTGATAAATATCCTGATAAAAGGAACCTTATTTGCCACTGTGGTGTTTATCTACATACAGTTGAGCGGAGAGTATGACTTAGTAGTTGGAGTTAAAAAGCTGTTGCGGCGCAACAAGCTATAACCGATTCGGTGACGAAAAAACAAAACAGATAACGAAATGAAAGCATTGTTCTTACTCTTTCACGGATTCGAAGAGTTTAACGGCATCAGCAAGAAGATACGCTACCAGGTAAGCGCGCTCGAAGCGTGTGGCATGGAGGTACACACTTGCTGGCTTGACGACGCTCACAACCACAAACGTCGCATGATAGACGACAAGGTGCTGTGCGACTACGGCAACGGACTCTGCGGAAAGATACGCAAACGCACAGGGCTGAACTGCATCGCCCGCTACGTGAAACGCGAACGAATCGAATTCATCTACATCCGCTACGACCATAACGCCAATCCGTGGACTATTGCCTTGATGAGCAAGCTCCGTAAAAGTGGTGCGCGCATTGTGATGGAGATACCCACCTACCCCTACGACAGCGAATATAAGGGACTGCCCGCCCCCTATCAGCGAATCTTACTGGTCGACAAGTGCTTTCGCAAGCAGCTGGCTCAGTATGTGGACTACATTGTCACTTTCTCAGACTATAAGACGATCTGGAACCGCCCCACGATACGCATCTCGAACGGCATAGACTTCGAGCAGATTAAGCAGAAAACGAGCGATGTACCCGCAGATAACGAGGTGCACCTCATAGCCGTAGCAACGATGCACCCGTGGCACGGATTCGACCGCGCCATACGGGGACTGGCTGACTACTACACCACTCCGCACACCGAGGAAGTGTATCTGCACGTGGTCGGCTACGGTGTGCCACAAGTGATTGATGGATACAAACAGTTGGTCGAAGAACACGGACTGGAAGGGCGCGTGGTATTTCACGAAGCCTTGTTCGGCAGTGCACTCGACGCGCTCTTCGAGCAGTCACACATTGGCATCGGCAGTCTGGCACGACACCGCAGTGGCATCGACCACATCAAAACACTCAAGAATCGTGAGTATGCCGCACGAGGTATCCCGTTCGTCTACTCCGAAACCGACAGCGACTTTGAACAGATGCCCTATGTGCTCAAAGCACCGCCCGACGAAACTCCGCTCGATATCAACAAACTGCTACGCTTTTACCGCTCAGTCGATGTAGATCCGGGACGAATACGCGCTACCATCGAGCAACACTTGTCGTGGCAGCAACAGATGCAAGAGGTAATAAACCGAACGTTTTCGAAACCATAAAAATCCAACTCCCCATGAGGATAGACATTATACGCCGAATAGCACAGAAGGTACGCTACAATGCGACCGTTGAATGGTATAACTTTTGGTACATCGTGCTGGGCAAGCGCCAACGCGTAGTGCCGCAGATAGCTTCGATCGACGAAACGATACGACGCATCGCCCAAGAGGGATGCTCGATCAGCCGCTTCGGAGATGGCGAGCTGCTGCTGACCAATCCCGACAAGACCATCGGCTTTCAGCAAGGCAGTCCCCGACTGGCAGCCATGCTACGCGAGGTGCTCGTAAGCCATGAGGAAGGACATCTGGTATGCCTCTCGGACACGTTTACCAACCTGTACCGCTACAACCGCAAGTGCCGCCGTTTTTGGCGTACGCACTTCTTCCTGTATGGTTCGTGGTGGGATAGCTACCTAGCACCGGGACGGACATACTACAACACCTTCGTGACCCGACCCTACATGGATTTCGCTTCAAAAGAGGCTTCGGGCGGATGGTTCGAATCAATGCGAAGTATCTGGAATAACCGAGACGTAGTAATAATCGAAGGAGCGCAAAGCCGCCTAGGGGTGGGCAACGACCTTTTTGACGGGGTACGCAGCATCCGCCGTATCCTCTGCCCCCCGCGCAACGCCTTCGAACGCTACGACGAGATACTGACACAAGCCTTGAAGTTAGAGAAAGGGGTGCTCTTTCTCATCGCATTAGGCCCAACGGCTACAGTACTCTCGTACCAGCTATTTAAAGCTGGCTATCAAGCGGTTGATGCCGGACACGTAGACATCGAATACGAATGGTGGAGGATGAACGCCAAACGAAAAGTTAAGATCGAACGGAAGTTTGTCAACGAAGCCGCCGGAGGAGACCAGGTGAAAGCCCCTGCCGACAGCCGCTATGAACAACAAATATATGCTCAAATACAATAGATATGAGGTACGAAGTAACCATCGCAATCCCCCTGTATAATGCAGAAGCCTACATCGGAAAAACCATGCAGGCAGCATTAGCACAAACCTTCGGGTCAATCGAATTTCTGCTTATCGACGACTGCGGAACAGACGCCGGGATCTGCCTCGTACACGACCTGCAAGCAACCCACGAACGGGGCAAGGATATCCGAATCGTAACACATCCGCGTAACCTAGGCGTAGCGGCGGCACGCAACACCGCCATCGAACAAGCAACGGGCAAGTACCTCTTCTTTCTCGATAGCGACGACCTGATTACACCTGACTGTATCAATCTACTACACCGTACGATCGAGCACGAAGGAGCACAGGTGGCGATTGGCTCGCACCGACAGGTCGATGCCTCCACAGGCGAGGCCATACGAGAGTTTGCTCTACCGCTCCTCTCTGCACACGAGCCGGGGAGGTTGGCTGCATTGCGCTTCGGCGAGCTACACCACGTACTGGGGTTCTACATATGGAACATCCTGTACGACCTCTCATTCGTAAGAGGTAGGCAGCTACGCTTCAAAAACCTGCATATCGGCGAAGACTTTGTTTTTTTGTACGACCTTCTGCCCGAAGTAGACTCGTTCGTACTACTGCCCGAATTTACCTACTCGTATATCCTCCGCCCCAACTCGCTTTCGCAACACGGCACGCGCAAGGAAATTCCGTTGAGCGAGATCGACGAGCAAGTCTACATACGGAGCTACGGCAAGCAGCGCTTCGAAGGGCTTAAAACTCAACCCTACGCCGCCGACATGGTGACCAACCTAATGAAATACAGCTTCGAAGCGGCCTCGTACGTGGTAGATAGACGCAAACTGATCGTGCCCCCGGCAGGTGCCCGACAGATACGAGAACTGCTACGCCATCCACTCACGCTAGGCGAGGTGTGGCGACTCGATCGCCATCGAACAAGTAACCTCGTCTATCTGTTATGGAGTAAGCTGCCGTATGGTATCGCCACGCTGATGCTAATCGGCTTTCTACGCCTACTCCAGCTATCGTGGAGAGCGAAAGCGATGCTCCGCCGATTATCAACCCAATAAAAGCCAACGATTATGAAGATAGTGTACGTATTTCGCTCGCTAACCATCGTAGGTGGTGTAGAGCGTATTCTGATTGAAAAGATGAACTACCTCGCCTCGCTGCCGGGCTATGAAGTAACACTGATTACCTACGAACAGGGGCAGCATCCCATCGTGTTCCCGCTTGCACAGGCAGTACGCCACATCGATCTGGGCATCGAGTTCTACACCCGGTACCGCTACGGAATCGTGAAGCGAAGCTACCTATACACAGAGTTGTTGCGACGTTTCAAGCGGGTATTAAAGAAGCACTTGCAAGACATCGAACCGGATGTGATTGTAAGCACCACTTACTCGCCTATGGAGATATCCATCCTCTGCCGCATCAAAGGCAAGGCTAAATGGATCATCGAAAGCCACTCGGCCAAAGGAGCCATCGGCAAGAGAGCCATTCAGCGGAGCAACCTCCTGATGAAACTCGCAGCCACAGTAGCAGACTGGAAACTGTATCGCGAAATCAGACAATGTGACGCCTTCGTTGCCCTGACCCATGCCGATGCGCAAGCATGGCACAAGGTAAAACAGGCAGTGGTGATACCCAATATGCTGACCCACTTCCCGCAAGTAGCCAAAGACCCTGCACAGACCTACAAGCAGGTTATCAGCGTTGGCCGGTTGGAGAACCAAAAGGGCTACGACCTACTGATCGAAGCATGGAAGCGCGTAGCCAAAAAGCATCGAGATTGGAAGCTCACCATCTACGGCGAGGGAAGTGACCGCACCATGCTCGAAGAGCGCATCAGTTCGTACGGACTCAAAGGTAAGGTGATATTGCATCCGCCCACCGATCGCATTTACGATAAATATATGGAAAGCGACTTCTACGTAATGAGTTCGCGCTACGAAGGATTTGGGTTGGTGCTGGCCGAAGCCATGTCGTGTGGCATGCCTTGCGTTTCGTTTGCCTGCCCACACGGACCCAGCGACATTATCATGCACACCGCAGACGGACTACTGGTGCCCGACGGGGATACCGAACAATTGACCGTTTCAATCTGCTACATGATCGAGAACGATGAGGCGAGGCAACAAATGGGTAAACGGGCACGAATGAACATACGACGCTACTTCCCCGAATGGGTAATGCCTCAATGGACCCGACTATTCGAATCATTAACCACTAAACAAACCCACCGATGAGTTGGTACAAAAACTACATACGCGTATACGAACAGCCTATCGTCAGCGTTTCTCCTTTGATCATTGAAGAGGTGCGCAGCAAACTGAAACGGTTGAGGAAATCAAACCCCGTCACCGCCTCGGTTGTTATCATCGCACACAACGAAGAGACACACCTACTAAGCTGCCTCTGGTCGCTATGCAACAACGAATGCGACTTTCCCGTAGAGATTCTGGTTGTCAACAACCACTCGACCGACCACACCGAAGAGGTGCTGAAAATGTTGGGTGTAACCTATTACAACGAGCTCCAAAAAGGACCGGGACATGCCCGCCAATGCGGATTAGACCATGCACGGGGAACCTATCATCTCTGTGTCGATGCCGACACGGTGTATCCACCCCACTACATCACCACGCATGTACGCGAATTGAGCCGTCCGGGAGTGGCCTGCACATTCGGGCTGTGGAGCTTCATGCCCGACAAGAATCATTCGCGTGCGGGCCTCCGGGTGTACGAAACCCTACGCGACCTGCACCTGCGGCTCCAGGCGGTGAAGCGTCCCGAACTCTGCGTACGTGGTATGAACTTCAGCTTCAATACCGCATTGGGAAGACGCTTCGGCTTCCGCACCGATATACGTCGTGGCGAAGACGGATCGCTGGCACTGAACATGAAACCCTACGGTAAACTGGTGTTTCTAACCGATAAACGAGTACGAGTGCTGACTGGAAATGGCACGCTCGATGCCGACGGATCACTGCTGAAAAGCCTTTGGGTACGCATTTTCAAAGCCGGTAAAGGATTTGCCGGACTGTTCACCCAAAGAAAAACATACGAAGATAAAGACTCGAACTTACTTCACTAACCAAACTGTACTCATGAACCATCCTTACTTCACCCTTCAGCTAATCTTCTGGATCGCCCTCTTCATCGTATTCTATACATATATAGGTTACGGCATACTGCTCTACCTGCTGGTTAGAGTCAAAGAAGCTTTTACCAAACCTTATCCGCCCCCCACTGCCGCCGAACAACCGGACGTAACCCTCTTTATCACCGCATACAACGAAGCTGATGTCGTTGACGAGAAGATGGAGAACTCGCTCGCATTAGACTATCCGCAGGAGAAACTACACATTGTATGGGTGACCGACGGCACTACCGACGATACAAACGAACGCCTGCGCACGCGCTGGGCAGGAGTAGCAACAGTGCTCTTCACCCCCGAAAGGAAAGGAAAAACAGCTGCCATGACACGTGGCATGAGACTCATCAAAACACCTCTTGTGGTCTTTACCGATGCCAACACGATGCTCAACAAGGAGGCGGTAAGCCGTATCGTATGCGCCTTCGAAAACCCCAAAGTAGGTTGTGTGGCAGGCGAAAAGCGCATTGCCGTGCAAACCCTTGACGGAGCAGCTGCGGGAGGTGAAGGACTTTACTGGCGATACGAATCAACTCTCAAAGCACTCGACGCACGGCTATATTCAGCTGTGGGAGCTGCCGGCGAACTGTTTGCCGTGCGCTGCAATCTCTTCGAGGAAATGGAGCGTGACACCCTGCTCGACGATTTCGTACTTTCGCTACGCATCGCCATGAAAGGCTATCTCATTGCCTATTGCAGCGATGCGTACGCCCTCGAAAGCGGATCGGCTGATATGCACGAAGAGCAGAAACGCAAAGTCCGCATTGCCGCCGGTGGGTTGCAATCAATCTGGCGACTCAGACCACTACTCAATCCGTTCCGCTACGGAGTATTGAGCTTTCAGTACATCTCGCATCGCGTATTACGATGGTCCCTCACTCCTGTACTGATGTTTTTGCTGTTACCACTCAACATTATCTTGTTAATATTGTTATATACTTCGGCAGAAAATTCTCCCATTATTATCACATTTTATAGCGCACTACTGCTAATGCAGTTACTGTTCTACTTGGCAGGATTTTGTGGATACTATCTGTCATCACATCAACTAAAGAATAAACTTTTGTTTATACCTTATTACTTTTTGTTTATGAATATCAATGTATTCAAAGGCATCGGTTATCTACGTAAAAGACGAGGAAACGGTGCGTGGGAAAGAGCTAGAAGAGCATAAAGAGATCTGAAATAATGATTAATGAGGAAAGTTAACATCCATAGGATGATTGTATATTTCTTTACTTACTTGATTATTATTTAATTTTTTTTTATAACTTTGTCGCGTTGCATTTAATTATATATAAGTCATTTAGCAATGAACAGAATTTTACATAGCGCGCATAACTCACAACGAATATTACAGATGGTGGCCGACACACTCATTTTGGTGCGTCCCGACGGTATGTGTATAGATATTGACACACATAGTGAGTTGTGGTTTCTGCAAGAAGAATTGCTTCTGGGAAAAAACCTATTCGACCTCATACCCAAGCATACGCTGGAGAAGATACTGCCCATCTTTCGGGAAGTTGTTGAAAAGCGAGAGAAAGCTAATCGAAATTTCCGACTAGACCTGAAGGATCAGACCTATTACTTTAAGTGCATCATGACTCCCTATGACGATATGGTACTCTGCCAATATCGCGACATTACTGCACGCAATAACGTAAAGTTACAGCTGGAACGTGCCAACAAGGAGTTGGTCGAAATACAGAAAGCCGCACAAATAGGTCAGTGGAAATACAATACGAATGATAACCTGTTTTATTACTGGGGGCACACGGGTATCTTCTGCGACAAAGAGATCAATAGTATTACGCTCGACGAGTATACAAAGTTGATTTTAGCCGAAGATAGACCTTCGTTCATCAAATGGCTTAGCACAAAGAAAAACAGCGATGACAAAGAGGACTGCCTTGACTATCGTATTAAATACGACGGGGGTATCTACTATATCCGCCTGAAAGCTTATGCGCACGAGCTCATGCCTGATGGAAGTTTTTCCATTGAGGGCTATATACAGAATGTAACCGATATACAACGTCGTCGCAACGACATCAATACACTTACTCATGCCATAAACAATGCAAAAGAAAGTATAGTTGCAGCCAAAGAAGACGGTACAATCATATTCGCTAACCGGCAATTCAAAATCAATCACCACATCTCTGAAAAAGTAGAGATCGAGTCACTAAAGATCTATGAAATTGTCGGTGATATGAACACGCTAGAGAGCTGGAAGCGTCGATACAGAAACGCCAAACCAGGCGAAAGCAGTACCTTTATTGCTTATCATCCGCTCAAGAACAATAAAGATGCACTAGCTTTCGAAGGAATGATTTATCACGTAACGAGTGACGAGGGAGTAGTGAGTTACTGGGCTTTCTCACACGATATATCAGACCGGTTGCGCTACGAGTCACAAATAAAGCGGCTCAACCGCATCATGGACAGCACCATGCAGCACCTACCTGCCAACATCGTAGTGAAAGATATCAACAATGACTTCCATTACTTGTATTATAACCGAACGGCACATAATCCGCATGTAAGTGATCAACATATTATGGGTCAGAGTGATTTTGACTTCCTCCCACCCAGTATAGCCGAAAGCCAACGACAAGAAGACCTAGAAGTTGCACGAACAGGCAAGGAGTTACACAAAGTAACCGAAGAGATAGACGAGAACGGAATGCCTCGAATACTGGACAAACGAACAATAAAGATCGAAAGTAATGACTTCTCGCCCATGATTATCAATATAGAATGGGACATCACCCAATTAGAATTGATAAAACGAGAGCTAATGGTAGAAAAAGAGAAAGCCGAACGATCGGACAAACTCAAATCAGCCTTCCTAGCCAATATGAGCCATGAGATACGTACACCGCTCAACGCCATCGTCGGGTTCTCACGCATCATAGCCGAAAGCGAAGATGCACAAGAACGACAAACGTACTACGAAATTGTAGAAAGCAATAACGAACGACTGCTTACACTCATCAACGAAATACTCGACCTGTCGAAAATAGAATCGGGGATTGTAGAATTCACCATCACACAGGTAAAACTTAGCCGCTTATGTGAGGAAATTTACGACGCACATCTATTTAGATGTCCACCGAACGTAAAACTGATCTTAACGCCTTCGGACGGGGAAATAATCATAGACACGGACAAAAGCCGCGTGTTTCAAGTCATCTCGAACTTAATCGGAAATGCCTTTAAGTTCACCGAAGAAGGAAGTGTTAGTTATGGCTACAAGCAATTGGGCGAATGGATTTACTTCCACATATCAGACACCGGCATAGGTATTGCTCCCGACAAGGTAGACAGGGTGTTCGAACGGTTTATCAAAGGAAATACCTTTGCACAGGGCACCGGGCTCGGGCTATCAATCTGTAAAACCATCATTGAGCGTCTGGGAGGCGAAATATACCTCCAAACAGAACTGGGTAAGGGAACCACATTCGTGTTTACACTACCCGCCCGTAAGGAATGCCTCAACTCTGAAGAGTTGGATAGCCTAATGCAAACAGATGCAGGAACAATAGAGTGGCCTGACAATATGCAGTCACTATCTGCCGCAAAGAGCCATGCTAACAAGGAGACCATCATCCTCATCGCCGAAGATACAGATAGCAACTATGATCTGCTAAAGGCAATTCTTGGCAAGCGTTACCGTTTGGAGCGAGCCATGAATGGTATGGAAGCCGTTGCTATGTTCGAATCTCTGAATCCCGATCTGATTTTGATGGATATCCGTATGCCTATTCTCGATGGCCTGAAAACGACACGAATCATTCGCGAACTATCACCTGACATACCGATCATTGCGCAAAGCGCGTATGCCTACTCGAGTGACTTGTCTGCAGCTGCAAGCGCAGGTTGCAATGAGTTTATATCCAAGCCCATCGCAGCCGATCAACTCAAGAAAGTGATTCTGAAATGGCTTAACCGAAGGAAGTAACAGAACAGATAAGAACGAAATAAGCGAAAACCAATTAACCACCTCCTTAACTGTAAAGCAATCATTATGGGAAAAAAAGCCGTATCCCGCCTGTGTTATTATCTCTCTGTCACACTAACGCTTCTCCTGTCAACCTTTACATTGGCAGGAGCTTTTGCGATATTCGTGATACCCGAAACCTCCATGCTGATTACTTTTCTGGGGCTGGCATTACCGATTTTACTGCTCATCAATATTGCTGCAGCCATCTACTGGGCCATCCGCTGGCGCTACTGGGTATGGTTGCCCTTGCTGGCTATAGCGGGCAATGCTTTTTACCTAAACGGCATCTGGCAACCGGGTACAACAAACACCAAACCCATCGAAGGAACAATCACCATCGTGACGTACAATGTAAACAGCTTTAACAAAGAGACTTCGGGACATACCTGTAAAGAGATCGCCGCCTATTTGAAAAGACAACAAGCCGATATTATCTGTTTTCAAGAACTGGGCATCAATTCAACCTTTACCGCCGATAGTATCAAAGCCGCTATGAACGAATGGCCTTACAGCTACATTCCTCAAGCAACCGATAGTCTTTCATTGCTTCGACTAGCTGTATTCAGCAAATTTCCCATCGGCGAACGCGAACTTATCACCTATCCCAACAGCAGAAATAGCAGTCTGTGGTGCAACATCGACATCAATGGGAAAACCTTTCGCTTGTTCAATAACCACCTGCAAACAACCCAAGCCAGTGCCAATAAATTGCATCTAGCGAAGGCAATGCATAGACAGCTACCGGAAGAAGAGAAATACGAAGAGGTGAAGTATGCGGGGATTCATCTACTCGATGAACTATATCATAACTTTCTAAAACGTAGCATACAGGCCAATGTAGTAAAGCAGTACATCGATGAGAGCCCCTATCCTGTATTGGTGTGTGGCGACTTTAACTCTCTCCCATCTTCTTACTCTTATTATACTGTGAAGGGCAAACAACTAAAGGATGGTTTTAAAGAGTGCGGTCATGGCTATATGTATACCTATCGCTACTTTAGGCATCTATTGAGAATCGATTATATACTTTATTCTAATGAGGTTGAGGGAGTGAGTTATTTCTCGCCCAAGTTGATGTTTAGCGATCATAATCCGGTGGTGATAAGGGTGAGGTTGTAAAGGGAACGGAGGAAGGAACGGGAATGAATGCTCTATTATATGCAAACGATATTACGCAAAGCCCAACGAATCATACCTATTCAAAAGAAAGAAGCTGCCTCCAATGGGGGCAGCTTCTTCATTTTGTAAAACACCTGATTACTTATTGAACTTCTTTATAAGAGCCTTTAATGTATTCAAAAGTACCTTTTCCTGTGACTAAGTATTGAATGGTGTACACACCGGGGCCACTCACTTTATGCACATCGAAGTTAACAGTGTATATTACTTCGACTCCCTCGACCAGATTGGCATCGGGGTAATAATACTTCAATGCTTCTACAAACATACCACCTTCTTCGGCGTGCTCTTTAATTGTGGCGATAATCTCGGTATCGGTCTTATCGGCATACATCGGCATTGCTCTCCAATATTTGGGGTCGAGCTCTACATTTCCATAATAGGCTGAACAGCCATAATAGTACTCTGTATTGTCACGATAAATATAGGTATCTCCCTTGCTTGCTTTCACACCATCAACAACTTTCTGCAAGAACTCCTTGGTAAATGAATCGCCTTTTTTGAGCGTAACAGTCGTACTCGGATCGAACTTCCACACACCTCCAGAGCGAACGAACTGATCGGTTACAGTTTCGATAGCATCGTTCTTCACGAATTGTCCGCTTGTGAAGATATACTCATCAGCACGAATCGAAGTTGCTTTGCTCGTAGAGTTATAGAACTTATAAACAGGAACCTTCACATCGCCTTCTTGTGCATATGGATACTTCTGTTTCAAGAATGCAGGCAGATAATTATCAGCGTTGAATGTAGAGCTAAAGTTATCGTATTTGCTACCCATAAGATTGAAATCGGCTTGGCTAAGCATCAATACATTGGCAGTAGTATAAGGAGTCCAAGCTGTTCCGCTATACGAATACAGCGTATTAACTAGCAGGTAGTTATTCTTTCCCGGAGTACTGATAGTTACATTGTCGATACGAGTCGTCGTAGTAGCTGCCGTAGTACCATTACCTTGATAACGGAATGCAATACGAATCTTTTTACCTACATAAGAAGCTAAATCGGCAGAGCCTGCATTAACCATATCACCACTGCCGGTAGCAGAGGTAGGAATGGTAAACTTGGAAGTCAGATTATCCCACTTAGCAGCATTGATACCTGCTTCGGTAGTAGGATCTGTCAAGTTAGTGCTCACCAATACGGTGATAGAGCCACCAGTTGCTACATAGTTAGCATAAAGAGCATCGAATGTAAGCAACATACCTTTTTCAACGGAGATTTCTTTGGAAATGAGGTATGAATCCAAATCGCCGGCAGCATGCTGATATGCTGTTTGTTGGGCATATTTATTACCACTATAAGACTTTGCCACCCATTTGGATGTACCGGTTACGGTTGTGTTGGTCCAATTAGCCAAATTCAACTCAGCATTAGCCGTTGTGCCTGTTTCAAAATCTTCTTTGAAAGCAACTATCATAGCAGCCGGTTCCACATCAGACACGTTGTATGAAGCACATACAATCTGTCCCGATACGGGAGTTGCCACTTTGGCGGCCAAGATACCCGGCACATAGTTAGCAGCCGGCTTAGAGGGAGTAAAGAAGTTCAAAGAACTCGTCGCACCCCATGCTGCCTGATAATCGGTAGCGGCCAAAGTAAATATCGTTGTTTTGTTAAGCTGATTCACGTACTCGGGCAGTGATACCTTTTGGTTAAAGGTTACTTTTACAGCCGCACCATCATCTGCGGTATAGTATTTATCAGCAAGAAATGCCGGCAAATACTGTTCAGCAGTAATAATAGGGGTAAAATAATTATTAGTACTTACATTCTTTAACTCGGTCGAAACACCTGCTTTCTCTGCGATAGAAACGTTGGCTTTATTCGAAGCCACCGCAGCATAATCTACATTGAGCATGGTCAACTCTTTTTTGAAAACATTTGTAGGCTGAGTCATTTCCTCCAACCCTTTGAAGTTTTCTTCATTATAATCACAACCTGCCAACAGCATTAAAGCCGCAATAGGCATTAATAGTTTTTTCTTCATAATCTACTTACTAGTTGGTTTAGAAATTACACTTTAATCTTACACTATAAGTACGTCCGAATCCGTAGAATACGCCATAGGCTGTTTTCCAGTCGTGGTTTGCACCATCGGTCGCATCTGTGATATATTCTTGATCGAATACATTGTTGATGTTTCCTGAAATCATTGCCTTGATCTTACCCATATTAAACTTATAGCTGGCATTCAAGTCAATTGTGCTTGCAGTAGGAATACGCCAAGGAGTAGCAAATGTTTTTTCGCTATTCATCACCAAGTCGTTCGAAGTCAACGCCCAGTCAGAGTAGTTGTTGCTGAACAGTGTCCAGTCAAGGCCCAAACGAAGCGAACTATCGATTTTGAATGTTGCACCCAGTGCAGCAGTTGTTTGAGCCGACCCACCTACTTTTACACCTTTGATGTTCAACTTCATTTCGCCCGGTTGCAAACCATTGGCAGCAGCGTTCACCAGTACAGTCATATCTTTACCGGCACCGTCTTTGATGATCGCCGTATTAACAAACTGTCCTTCTACGCTGAAACTACCTGTTGCGTTGCTATCCCAACGCCAGTTACCAATCGAGAACATACCGTTTACATCTAACCAACGGAAAGGTTGAGCTAGGAAGTCGAGTTCGATACCTTGGTGCAATGCGCTTACTCCCTGCATATTTACAACAGCCTTAGTTGCCGAAAGCAAAGCAGGATTGTAGGGTGCGTTGATATCTCCATCGTAGAAATTAGTAATATCGTTCGAGCGAGCCATCGTTTTATCCATCCAACGAGTGTGGTATGCATTCAAGTTTACACTTAAGAAACGAGAACGATAGCCGTAACCCACTTCGAAAGAGAAGATCTTTTCGTTCACTGCATCCGGGTTGGTTGCATTGCTTACAGTCGAATTAAGGAAGGCACCTCCCGAGAAGAAAGGAGCACGACTGATATAGCCTACGTTGGCAAATACGTTGTGATTTTCGGTTAAGTTATAGTTTACTCCACCCTTGGCATTCCATCCAATGAAGTTTACCGTTTCCGACTTAGCATGCTCAGCATCGTAGTAGAAACGGTCATAACGCCAGTAGCCAGTATTAGATACTGATCCAGATACGAAAGCACTAATTTTGTCTTTGTTGTATTCAGCTTGTCCAAATACACCTTCCGACATTACATAGCCATCATAGTCGCGATACACTACATCACCTACCTGCAATTTCTTGTTTACAAAGGCATTGCCGGCTGCTGCAGCCGAGTTATTAGAAAGCAATACGTTCTTTCTTGAGCTTGAATCAACGAAGAAGTCACCACCGTAAAGATCAATAATTTCGTTCGTATGTATACCTTTATAATAACGAAGGTCAATACCACCATATAGATCGATATTCTCGCCAATCTTTGTAGTATAGGTTGATAGTAAACCGTACCAGTTGTGAGAGTTTACTGATTTAGACATCACCATGGCCGAACCATTTTCGCTTTGTTCATTCAATCCGTAGATTTCATCGTATGCAAACGTACCGTCTGCTTTACGGAAAGTCATATTGAGCTGACCGTTGTTGCTACCAAACCAGTTGTTACGATCGGCACTGGTAAGACCCTGTCCGCTATATCCATAACCACGACCAATCGAAGCGTAGAGTGCTGTACTCAAGCTAGATTTGTCATTGATCTGCCACAAGTGATTCAACGAAAGTTGAGGTTTGTTATATACGTTGCGAGCCGATGTCTTACGTTGTCCGTTGATACCAAAGCCATAGCTAGGGTTGAATTTGTATGCGCTCTCGCCATTCATATAGCGTTTGCCTACCTCTTGCCATCCCTCGATAGTAAGACCATCTTTGCTATTGCGTTGGTTGTGCCATTGGGGAGCACCGAAACCGGTGAATGACAGTTGATGATTATCGTTGAAACGTTTTGTTACATTGATAAACCAGTTGTATCCCTCGAAGTTAGTACCTTGAATATAGCCATCACCCCAGGTCTTTCCACCCAAAAGAGTCATCGCCCATCCCGATTTGCTTACACCGGTAGACACTTTGAAAAGCATCTTATTCATTCCGTCGTTGCCCATAGCATACGATACGAAACCACCTTTATTTACATCAATAGAGTTTGTTACGATATTGATAGAGCCACCCACAGAAGGAGCTGCTACTTTTGAGGCACCCAAACCGCGTTGCACCTGCATGCTGAAAGTTACGTCGCTCAATCCGGCCCAGTTAGACCAGTATACGCCACCCCACTCCATATCATTCATCGGTACACCGTTGATCATCATAGCCGAGTTTTCAGACTTAAAACCACGAATGTTTACCTTTGAGTCACCAAATCCACCACCTTGTTTAGTAGCGTAGATACCCGGGGTCGATTTCAGTACTTCGGGGAACTCTTGTGTGCCCAGTTTCTCTTCAATAAACACAGGATTAATTGATGATACCGCAATAGGAGTCTTACGCGCCACCGCGATAGAAGAAGTAATCGTTACGTCGCCCAATGCCACAGCATCAAGTTCCAATTTGATTACACCTAAGTTAACCGTACCTGTTTGCGTAATTTTTCTCTTAAATTCTTTGTATCCAAGATACTTAATCACTAAGGTAGCATTTGGAGCAACTTTCAAAGTGAAGTTACCGTCCAAATCAGTCACTGCACCTTGGCTTGTACCAACAACAGTAGCGGCTGCACCAATCAATGGCTCACCACTTTCTGCATCCACAACTTGACCTTTCACTGTAGTCTGGGCTACAGCTGCGGTGGCATAAGATACCATTAGCAGCGTTACCAGCAGGAAATGAATTAGATGTCTTCTCATAAATTCCTTTTGTTTGTTAATAGAATTTGTTAATTAATAAATATCAATAATCGTTTTGAAATGCAAAGATAATAAATCATATTTATAACTATGTTACATTTATGCTTCATTTTTTAAGAGAGAAGAACATTTTATAACTGAACAAAACATAAAAGCCCCGAAAATGACTTCGGGGCTTACTGTTTCTAAGAAAAAGCACTTAATGCTCTTTCATTTTGTTGATTATACTAGTCGTTCATCAGCTTTCTATAACGTACGCGCTTTGGCTCTTCATTGCCCAAACGCTTCAATTTATTTTCTTCGTACTCCGAATAAGAGCCTTCAAAATAAAATACGTTCGAATCGCCTTCGAAAGCAAGAATATGTGTACAGATACGGTCGAGGAACCAACGGTCGTGCGAAATAACTACGGCACATCCGGCAAAGTCCTCAAGACCCTCTTCGAGTGCACGCAGCGTATTTACGTCAATATCATTGGTAGGCTCATCGAGCAACAATACGTTGCCTTCTTCTTTCAATGCCATAGCCAAGTGCAAGCGGTTACGCTCACCTCCCGAAAGAGCACTACAGAGTTTCTCCTGATCGCCACCGGCAAAATTGAAGCGCGACAGATAAGCACGTGCGTTGATATCACGACCACCCATGCGAATCAGTTCGGTACCACCCGAGATCACTTGATATACAGTTTTTGAAGGATCAATGTCTTTGTGCTGCTGGTCTACGTAAGACACCTTTACGGTCTCCCCTACTTCGAACTCACCACGATCTACACTCTCTAATCCCATAATCAGACGGAACAGGGTCGTTTTACCCGCACCATTAGGCCCGATAATACCTACAATACCGTTGGGCGGAAGCATAAAGTTAAGATCGTCAAACAGCAGTTTGTCGCCATAGGCTTTAGCCACGTGCTTGGCTTCGATCACCTTATTACCCAAACGCGGACCGTTGGGGATAAAGATTTCGAGTTTCTCTTCCTTCTCCTTCACATCTTCGTTCATCAGCTTATCGTATGAGTTCAAACGAGCCTTACCTTTCGCTTGACGAGCCTTGGGAGCCATACGTACCCATTCCAACTCACGCTCGAGTGTTTTACGACGCTTGCTAACGGTTTTCTCTTCCATCTCCATACGCTTGGTCTTTTGGTCGAGCCAGCTAGAGTAGTTTCCTTTCCAAGGAATACCTTCGCCTCGGTCAAGTTCCAATATCCATCCGGCTACGTGGTCGAGGAAGTAACGGTCATGCGTTACAGCAATAACGGTACCTTCATATTGCTGCAAGTGTTGTTCGAGCCAGTCTATTGATTCTGCATCCAGGTGGTTGGTAGGCTCATCAAGCAACAAGATATCCGGCTTCTGTAGCAACAAACGGCACAGGGCTACACGTCTGCGTTCACCTCCCGAAAGGTTCTTCACCGACTGATCTTCGGGTGGGCAACGGAGTGCATCCATAGCTCGCTCCAGTTTACTATCGAGATTCCAAGCATCGGTTGCATCGATGATATCTTGCAACTCTCCCTGGCGGGCAAAGAGCAAATCCATCTTATCAGAGTCTTCATAATATTCGGGCAAACCGAACTTAAGATTGATCTCTTCGTATTCTGCCAGTGCATCGACAATAGGTTGTACGCCTTCCATCACAACCTCTTTTACAGTTTTGGATTCATCAAGATGTGGTTCTTGCGCCAAGTATCCCACCGAATAGCCGGGCGAGAATACCACTTCTCCTTGATAAGACTTCTCCAGACCGGCAATAATCTTCAGTACGGTCGATTTACCCGATCCGTTGAGACCGATGATACCAATCTTCGCCCCGTAGAAGAACGAGAGGTAAATGTCTTTGAGCACATACTTATTGGGTTGATAAGCCTTGCTTACTCCCACCATTGAGAAAATTATTTTTTTATCGTCAGCCATATAAATAAATAGTTAATAATTAGCCATTAATAGCTTGA
>POVV01000312.1_pt1 | contig 35867 bp, 33 predicted proteins | sample 1560271 | NCBI WGS metagenome assembly POVV01 (sample SAMN08337232, study PRJNA429181) | Bioreactor metagenome, whole genome shotgun sequencing project. | biome: cows' rumen and soil; feature: anaerobic; isolation source: anaerobic chemostat enrichment culture, galacturonate as sole carbon... | reverse complement strand
GCTATATGGCCCTTGAGCCGTTCATATCTCTTAACATGGGCTTTGACCCTGGCCGTAAGTTCAGCCGGGCTGAAGGGCTTGGTTAAATAATCATCTGCTCCGAAATCCAAACCTCTGATTTTATCGATATCTTCATTTTTGGCCGATACAACAATGATCGGTATCTCCTTGTTTTTCCGGATTTCTTTAATGATTTCGTAGCCGTCTTTATGCGGAAGCATCAGATCTACGACGACAACATCGTACATACCCGAAACAGCCTTTTTCAGTCCCTGCAGTCCATCGCTGGCGATGTCCGCTTTATAGCCGTTTAATTGCAGATAATCACGTTCCAATTCGGCAATATCTTGATCGTCTTCAATAATCAGGATGCGTTTCATTGACAACTCTCACTTTCTTTGCTAGGCAAAATCGGGAGCATAATAGTAAAACAGGTGCCCATATTCTTGATACTGGAAACAGTAATCTTTCCTCCCTGAGCTTCCACGAGCTCCTTGGCGATCGCCAGTCCCAACCCCGTGTTGGCAAAGCCTTTGGGACGTTCTGTTTCAATGCGGTAAAATCGATCAAAGATAAATGGCAGCTTGTCTTCAGGAATACCCGGTCCGTTGTCTTTGACATCAAGGCAAACAAAATTATTTTGCCGATAGAGTTTAACCTGTATGGACAAACCAGTCTCAGGTCCGTGTTGCACGGCATTGTTTATGAGATTGTTGAATGCCTGGTGGAATCTTTTGCCGTCAAGCTTTATGCAATAATCAGCAGCTGCCTGCACGGTATACTCTACCTGAATATTTCGTTCTTCCAGGTCAAACCTGTATTCCTCCATGAGGTCGCCCATAAATGCCCGGATACTGACATCTTCATAATGGAAATCCAGTTTTTGCATATCTAATTTCGAGAATAAGAAGAGGTCATCAATCAGTTTATTCACGTAAATACTATTTTGATGAATCGTTTTCAAGTAGCTGGCTTTATGTGCCGCAGAGGTGGCCGTTCCGTCCAGTAATGCTTCTATATAACCCTGGATTGCGGTTATTGGCGTCTTCAAGTCATGAGATATATTGGCAATAAGTGCTTTGCGATTTTCCTCATACTCCGCCTTTAGTTTTTCGCTTTCCGATAATTTTGCAGTCATTTCGTTAAAGGATGAGATCAAAAAGCCGAGATCGTTTGGCTTATCATATTCAATTTTAATGCTGTAGTTCCCTTTGGCAACTTCATCCAACCCTTGTTTTACGTTTTTCATGGGGTTAAATATTCTTGTTTCCAAACGCAGCAGGAAGAAAAACTGAACAATCTCTTTTGTGATAAGTAAGACTGCAAAGAAAATGCCGATTCCTTTGAAGCCAACCCAGCTAAATAATAGATAGAGGAGCATCAGGGTAAACAACAAGACAATGGGGCGATGGTAGCGGAAATACCTGTAGTGCCGCAGGAACTCATGGGAATGTCTATGGGGATCATCCGGATGCCGGAATTTTTCAGGAAGTCGGCGCTGTCTTTGTTCATCTGCGCCAAAATATGTATGGTGTTGTCGTCTGTGTCTGAACATAAATACCACCTGTTAATTTTTTTCTGCAGCACTCGCTCATAACATCATTATATTATATTGTGTAGGGATGTAGGCACTTACCCGCTACATCCCTACACATTTTTTTAATCAAACTTCAGGCGCACACGGGACGTTATGGCTCGGTGTTTGCAGATCTTCTTACAGGCGCCGCAGCGACGGCAAGCAGATTTATCAATCTGCAGTGAACCAGTATCAGACTCTCCTATCGCCATTGCCGGGCAGACGGCTATGCAGCGATTACAACATGTGCAACGTTCGGGGTGGATAAAATATTCCTTCCTAAGATTCATGCACTTTCACCCTACTTAGCCGACAAAGACAATTCAGCCCGGATCGTCAGATCGTGCGGCACATTCTGCTCGTCTTTTTGAGTCCCAACAAAAGTGATTACAACTTTTTCGACTTCAAAAAGTTTATTGATGAACATGTTAGCTGCAAAGTCGAAATGCTCTATCGCGACGAACTCTTTTAAGAAGCCGTGTCCGTGACGCTGGCAAGCATCGGCCCGGCTTACTTTTTCACGCAGCAGCGTCTTAGTATCTTCAGGCAGATCTTTGGCATTGAGCGAGATGATGGTTTTGCCTTCTTGTTCTTCGGTTTGGAGAGCGGTTAAAATACTCAAGGCAAAGGCGAGCTTGGACAGTTTGCCCTTTAGTCCGCCGCGTACGGCGGCATGAGCAGGGTGCAGGTGCCTGATGAATTCATGGTGCCGGTGGTGGTGGTTTTCGCCCGAGTGAGGTATGGTGAATTCGGTGTTGCTCTCGTGTTTTGCCACTTTTCCTTCATAATCCAGTTCTGTATTAATTTTGGCCTTAGTATGCCCGGTCAGCAAGTTCTTTTCGAATTCATTTCGAAGTAACAATAGGGGAGTTTCGTCTTTGTGTACTTGTACTGTTAGAGTCCCGCTGAAAGCCTCTTTGCCTTTCATTGCTTTAACCACGTCATACAAAACTTTAATCTTGTTCATATAATAACCTCCTAACTCTTGATGAGGTTATTATAAGAAAAGATTTTAAACATGCTTTAAAGCATGTTTAAAAGTTTTATAAAAAAGATTAAAATCTTTCTAAGAAGGCATAGTATGGCGCAGCCGTACAACTGTCGTGTTGGATTCCCAGCCGTCATAGCGGTTGCCATATTGGCGATGCCGTCGATTGACATGATGGCACTATTGATATGAAAACTTGACAATTATGAACTTGCTGTTCCCGGCGGGCAAGCGACAAAACTGTGATTTAACAGGAGGATTATCATGGAATTACTGATTAAAGCACAAGATATCTGTGTGGAATATAATGGACGCGATGTTTTAGCTATTAATGAGCTGGAACTGTATGCATATGATCGTATTGGCTGGTCTTGATAGCCTGAAGCGTAGACGAATTTGAAAGGAAGTGTCAGATATGCCGGTAGCGCCAGACAAAACCAAGCTATATCCCAACGAAAATATAAAAACGGTTTGCTATATAAAAAACCTGCCACCTAAGCCCAATGTGGAGATTGGCGATTACACATATTACAGTGACAACATAAACTCTCCCGAGAATTTCTATGAACGCATCCAGCATCATTATGAGTTTCTTGGGGATAAATTGATCATTGGAAGATTCTGCGCTCTTGCGGAAGGCGTAACATTTATTATGAACGGAGCGAACCACCGCATGGACGGAATTACCACCTATCCGTTCAATATTTTCGGTAGCGGCTGGGAAAAGGTTACACCTGCAGTAGAGCAGTTGCCGTTTAAAGGAGATACGGTGATCGGCAATGATGTATGGATTGGGCAGAATGTTACGATTTTGCCGGGGGTTAAGATTGGTGACGGCGCAATTATTGCCGCAAATGCAACCATAACGAAAAATGTAGAGCCTTATGCGATTGTCGGCGGCAATCCGGCCAGATTGATTAAAAAGAGGTTTAGCGCTGAAATGATTGAGTTGTTGCTGAAGCTTCAATGGTGGAATTGGGATGAGCAAAAGATATTTGATCAGCTTGAGTTATTGGTTTCTGTCAATGATATTGCTACCGTTAAAAAATTGCTGGCAAAGTAAAAGTGGAGAGACTAGAAGTGGCAGGTCCTCCAGGAATTATTGATGGATTTCAGGTCAAACCGCCTGAGTACGGGCAAAGGGTAGAGACGTTATTCTCACTAGCCCTAGCGTTTCAATATACTTATCATCTTGGCGACTAGATTTGCCACTTGACGACCGTACCCTATTAACTCCCGGAATTTCTGCAGCTCATTTGCTGTCGCTGTTTTCGGAACTTTGTCAAGTCTGTTCACACTACTATCTAAGGTTTTCTTTCCTCTTGTGATAATCCACATGAGATTACGTGAATGAGTTATTAATTGCTGTAATTGCCAATGCAATTGTTCCCATAATAGCTTATGCGACTCAATCGCAGCGTTATTGACATTTACCCTTTCTCTGAAAATGTGATATTTCCAAACCTCGAATGCAAGCACGGCCGGCAACACGAATGCCATTGTGACAGCCATGATTTTTAAGGTTAAAGGATTAGAAGCTGAGTTGTACACAGTGAGGCTCCAATCTGGGTTCAGGCTGGACACAATCAACCGGGGAAACAGGCCGGTGAAGATGGCAGAAACAGTAGCAATAATTGCCGTGGTACTAAAAATAAAACTGAATACATATTGGTGATCCTTTAGGCGCCGCCAGCAAAAAAGTAACGCCAAGAATAGTGCAGTCAAGGCCAGGGCAGGAACAAGTTTTGCTGTCAGGTCGGTACGCAGAAATGACAGGAGGATGAATCCTGCAGCCAAAAGTATTGTGTACTTGCCGGTAGTGAGACCGATTGTTCTAACCTGCGGCGTAAAGCGATGATCCAAGCGCAAGGTGAGGAAAACTGTTCCGTGGAGCAGGAACATCAGGGTAAAAACCAGGCCACCGGTCAGTGAATATATGCTTAGCAAATCGCCGAAAGTACCCACATACTGTTTTTCGACGTCTATGGGTAATCCGTACAGCAGGTTGGTAAGGGCGATTCCCCAGAGCAAGGCGGGTATGATACTGCCGAGAAATATGCTCCAATCCCAAAACTTCCGCCACGCAGGATTGCTATCCTGATTACGAAATTCAAATGCTACGCCACGCAGAATCAACGTTACGAGGATGAGCAGCAGCGCAAGATATAACCCGGAGAATAAAGTGGCATAAACGTCAGGAAAGCCGGCGAACAGTACTGCGCCGGCGGCAATTAACCAGACCTCATTTCCTTCCCATACCGGAGCTATGGTTTGGAGTATGGCCCGTTTCTCGCTTTCCGATTTGCCCAGGAAAGGGTGAAGCATGCCAACGCCGTAATCAAAGCCCTCCAATAACAGATAACCCAAAAGCAAAAAACTGAACATGATAAAACATACTGTGTTTAAATCCATTGATTCACCTGTTTTATTCCTGGGCGTTGCCAGGGCCTTCAAGGATAATTTTACGAGCAATATAAAGGGCTGCCAGAGCGACGCCGGCGTATACCACTGCGTATGCCAGTAAAGAGGTCAAGATACTCGCCGGAGACACGACTTTGGAGACGCCTTGCTGCGTCAACTGCAACCCGTAGACAAGCCAGGGCTGCCTGCCCATCTCAGCCATCAGCCAGCCCACGGTGCTGGCCAGGTATGGCAGGGGGAGGCTCCACATCGTAGTTTTCAACAAAGCCGGACTGCATTCGAGCTGCTGCTTTCGCCAATACCATGCGTTGAGAGCGGTAAGAAAAACCAGCCAGAAGCCGATAGCGACCATGCCCCGGAAACTCCAGAATAAAAGCGTTACCGCCGGTATATAGTATCCTGGACCGTACTTTTCTACAAACTCGGCTTGCAGGTCATTCATCCCTGCCACGGGAGTGTTTAAACTATTATAGGCCAAGGCGGAGAGTCCTGACGGCAGCGCTAATTGATAAGTATTTTTTCGATTCTCCTCATCGATCAGTGCGAAGAAAACGAATGGGGCTGGCTCGATGGTTTCCCACAAAGCCTCCGAGGCCGCCATTTTCATGGGCTGGGTATGTGCAAGATATTGATTATAAAAATGGCCGGTACCAACAACTGAAACAGTAGCTATCATTGCGCATACCAGACCTATTTTAAAAGATCGCAGGAATAAGTCCGTATGCTCCTTTCGCAGCAGATAGTATGCGCTGACAGCCATAACAAAATATCCGGCCAGCACCAGTCCGGACAGAACGGTGTGGGAATATTGATAGAAGAGATACGGATTGGTTATAAATGCTGCCAGATCATTCAGTTCCAGGCGCCCGTTGTTAAATACATAGCCTACAGGATGCTGCATGAAAGAATTGGCCGACAGAATCCAGAATGCCGAATAGTTGGCAGCTAACGCCACCACCCAGATGAGGCTAAGGTGGACACGCCGGGAAACTTTGTTCCAGCCGTACACCCATATTCCAATCGCCACCGATTCCACGAAGAATGCGGTTAAGGCTTCAAACGCCAACGGCGGCCCAAATACGCTGCCGACAAAACGGGAGTATTCTGACCAGTTCATGCCGAACTGAAACTCGTTGACAAGGCCGGTTGCGATGCCGACAGCGTAGTTGACCAAAAACAGCTTGCCCCAGAATTTTGCCATCAACTTGTAATTTTGCTCTCCCAGGCGAACATAAAATGTTTCCATCAAGGCTACTAAGATGGATAACCCGAGGGTAAGCGCCACAAACCAGAAATGGTATGTCAGCGTAAGGCCAAATTGTAATCTTGCCAATGTCAGTGCGGTATTGTCCACTGTGCCCTCTTAGTGTAAAACGTTTCTTTTAAGTATTTACTCTTTTGGTATTTTCTATGAGGCAATGGCTTCCGGGCTGAAACCATCTAACTGGCTTTATTTCCATTCTCAATTTAGCAGAAATTAACAGCTCCATCGACATTTACACAGAACATATGTTCTGGTATTATGTAAATGGAGGTGGATAGTGATGAGCAAACATACGATAGATTTATTGAGTATCCCTATTTACCAGCAGATGGCCCGGATGGTTTACGTCGACCGGTGTATGGTGAAGTGGGCGGGAATGCTTCTGTCTGAGCACAACGAGCAGCTGAAAGAGAACGAAGGCCAAAGCGATGGGGCTCGTTGATTTTTCCCGTTTTCCCCGCAGGAGCGTATTGTGCATTGATGCAAAGTCATTCTTTGCGTCCGTAGAGGCGGTTCGACGGAAGCTTGACCCACTGGAAGCCTATATTGCTGTAGTATCGGATATAAGGAGAGCCGGTGCGATCGTACTGGCCAGCAGCCCGAGGGTTAAACTGGAATATAATATCAAGACCGGAAATCGACTCTTTGAAATTCCCAGGCATTCACCGATTATGGTAGTAGAACCAAATATGGCGCTGTATATCAAGATGAACCAGGCGATACAGAATATATTCCGCCGCTTTGTAACCGATGAAGATCTGCATGTTTACAGCATTGATGAGTCTATATTGGATGTTACCGCATCGCTAAATTTGTTTGGACCGGCAGAAACGATTGCCCAGGCTATTTTAAAGACAGTAAAGGATGAATTAGGTCTTATTGTTACTATCGGCATTGGCGATAATCCGCTTTTGGCAAAGCTGGCTCTGGATAATGAAGCTAAAAAGCGTCCGCCATGGATGGCAAAATGGACGTATGAAATGGTGCCGCAAACAGTATGGAAAATACAGCCGCTGACCGCGTTTTGGGGCATATCCAGAGGGTACGATAAGAAACTTAAGCAAATGGGCATTTATACGGTTGAGGGGCTGGCTCACGCCAATCCCGTGTGGTTGCAGAAAACCCTGGGGGTAATGGGGTTGCAGCTATATTACCACGCCTGGGGTTTGGATGCCAGCATCATTAGCCAGAAGGAACGGCCGAAAAGTAAATCCTATAGTAAAAACCAGATATTAATGCGGGATTATTATGTACAAGCAGAAATCCTAATGATCATTAAGGAAATGGTGGGGGATGTATGTGCCAGGCTGCGTAAGCACCAGGAAAAATGCCAGGAGGTATATTTAGGAATAGGGTACTCGGATAGGAATTTCAGGTCGGGTTTTACTGCGCGAATTAAGCTGATTCGCCCGGAGCATTCAACAGATATCATTAGTGAAGCGGCACGCCAGGAATTTAGTAAGCGGTGGCAGGGCGAACCGGTAAGATCGGTAAATATTACTGCCGGGAAAATCGTGTCACAAGGACATGAGCAGTTGGAACTGTTTTTTTCAGGAGAAGAAAAGAACCATGCCATAGACAGCGTAGTAGATGAGCTTCGGATGCGATTTGGTAAAAAAGCGATCTTTTATGCCGGGTCGATGGCTGGTGGAACCTTCCTGGAACGGGCGGATTATGTAGGCGGACATAAAGGAAAAAGTGAATGATGTAAAGAGGACCGCTTGCCCGCCTCTCATCCGCATGGTCATAAGTACGCATCACTTTGCGGTGTGTTTCCTGAGATACTGGTTATGGTGCTTTGTGTGCGGCGATCTGAGCTAATAACTTACCCGTTTTGACGCCTAAGAGGGCGTCTATTTTATTTGGGAAGGTTACCCTCCATATGAGCGTCTGGCTTTTTTGCATTTTATTTCCGTAGCTGTTATGACCAGTGCAGAATACTCTTATTTGTAACAGTGAAAAATAATCTAAACCTTTGCGGAATGTAGAGCTTGCAAACGTTTACGGATTGATAGAAGCAGCTTCCTGATTGGTTTTGATAACAAACAATGAAAGAGGAATATGTATGAATTGTTATGTGCTTGGTTTGCGGGAGAGCGATAAAACAAAGCTTATGGCAGTCGGTGGCAAGGGCACTAATCTGGGGGAGCTATCCAGGATTGAGGGGATACAGGTACCGGATGGGTTTTGTGTTACTACCGAAGCGTATAAAAGAATAACTGACCAATCGCCTGAGGTTAACGTCTTACTGGATCAATTGTCCCTGCTAAAGGCAGACGACAGACAGGGAATCGCTGAAATCAGTGTCAAGATCCGCAAGGTCATCGAAGTGATAGCCATCCCTAAAGACATTAGTGAAAACATCACTCGCTTTCTCGCAAAACTTGGAGAAAAAAATGCCTATGCAGTACGATCCAGCGCCACGGCAGAGGATTTACCGACGGCCTCCTTTGCCGGCCAGCAGGATACGTATTTGAACATTATCGGCAAAGAGGCAATTCTAAAGCATATCAGCAAGTGCTGGGCATCGCTGTTTACTGAAAAGGCGGTAACTTACCGCCTGCAAAACGGCTTCGACCACCGTACAGTCCGCCTGTCTGTGGTTGTTCAGAGGATGGTTTTCCCGCAGGCGGCAGGAATTTTGTTTACTGCCGATCCCCTCACTGCGAATAGGAAGGTATTATCCATTGATGCCGGTTTCGGTCTTGGCGAGGCCCTGGTCTCCGGTCTGGTGAATGCTGATAGCTATAAAGTGCGCAGTGACAAGGTTACCGATAAGAAGATATCCACCAAGAAGCTGGCTATTTATGCTTTAAAAACTGGCGGTACGCAAACACAGGAGCTCCCACCTGAGCAGCAGAATAGGCAAGTGCTGACAGATGAGCAAATTTTGAGCCTCACCCGCCTGGGCAGAAAGATCGAGGAACATTTCGGCCACCCCCAGGACATTGAATGGTGTCTGGCTGATGATACCTTTTATATTGTTCAGAGTCGGCCAATCACTACTTTATACCCCATCCCTGAAGTGGATAATCAGGAAAATCACGTCTATGTATCTGTCGGTCATCAACAAATGATGACCGACCCCATGAAACCATTGGGATTATCTTTTTTTCTGTTAACTACTCCTGCACCCATGCGTAAAGCTGGTGGAAGGTTGTTTGTTGATGTCACCGATAATCTGGCTTCACCTGATAGCAGAAAGCTTTTATTAGATGCCATGGGACAATCCGATCCGCTCATAAAAGACGCACTCATGACCATAATTGAGCGAGGAGATTTCATGAAATCATCACCAGATGATAACAAAGACCAGAGTTCCGGTAAAAACAATCAAGCGATGCCGTCTTCGGGTTCTCTTGCACGAATCGAATACGATCCGACAATTGTTTCTGATTTGATTAAGCGTAGTCAAGCATCGATAGCAGAGCTAAAACGAAATATCCAAACGAAATCAGGCTCAGCTTTATTTGACTTTATCCTGGAAGATATCCCGCAATTAAAGAAATTTTTATTTGATCCACAAGGTTTGGCTGTGATTATAGCTGCTATGGAGGCTTCAGCATGGATTAATGAAACCATGCTGAAGTGGTTAGGTGAAAAAAATGCAGCCGATACGCTTTCTCAATCTGTACCAAATAATATTACTTCGGAAATGGGTCTGGAGCTACTCAATGTTGCAGATATAATTCGTCCTTATCCGGAAATAATCGAGTATTTGCAACATGTAACAGAGGATGACTTTTTGGAGGAAATAGTTAAATTTGATGGTGGTCAGAAAGCCCAAGACGCCATCTATGCTTATCTCAACAAATACGGAATGCGGTGTGTCGGGGAAATCGATATTACGAAAACTCGCTGGAGTGAGAAGCCAATTATACTTGTCCCCATGATTCTCAGTAACATCAAAAACTTTGAGCCTAATGCCAGTAAGCGGAAATTTGAGCAAGGGCGACAGGAAGCTTTGAAAAAAGAACAGGAGTTATTAGACCGATTGAAGCAATTACCGGAGGGTGAACAAAAAGCCGAAGAAACAAAACGGATGATCGACCTGGTCCGGAACTTCAGCGGGTTTAGGGAATATCCGAAATACGGAATGATTAATCGCTATTTCGTTTATAAGCAGGCTTTACTGAAAGAGGCTGAACAACTGGTACAAGCAGGCGTTATTCAGGATAAAGAGGATATCTACTATCTCACTTTGGAAGAACTTCGCGAAACCGTACGCACCAATAAACTGGATTATCCGATCATCAACCAGCGAAAAGACGAGTACAGGGTATATGAAAAACTAACTCCCCCGCGTGTTATCACGTCTGACGGTGAAATCATTGCAGGTGAGTACAAACGGGAAGATCTCCCGGCCCAAGCTATTATCGGGCTGCCTGTTTCTGCCGGAGTGATAGAAGGACGGGCACGGGTCATCTCCAATCTGGAAGCTGCTGATCTGGAAGCTGGAGATATATTGGTCACCGCTTTTACTGACCCCAGCTGGACACCCTTGTTTGTATCCATAAAAGGACTAGTCACCGAAGTTGGTGGACTGATGACCCACGGAGCAGTAATCGCCCGTGAATATGGTTTACCGGCAGTTGTCGGAGTAGAAAATGCTACCAAGCTAATAAAAGATGGGCAGCGAATTCGTGTGCATGGAGCAGAAGGGTATGTAGAAATCCTATAGGAACTTTATTTATTGGATATTTTCAGTCGGAAAACTGATGATAAAAGTCGTTCCTGCCGGCGAAGTCTCCACATCGATCTTCGCACCGTGCCGCTCGATGATACGGTAGCAGACCGCAAGCCCCAAACCGGTGCCGTTATCCTTGGTAGTCAGGAAGGGCGTGCCCAGCTTGTCCAGCACTGATTGTGGTATGCCTTTGCCTCTGTCGCGGACCGAGAGCACCACTTTTCCGTTCGCGAAGCTGGTTGTAATGGTCAGCTCACAGCCGGGCTTCATGGCTTCGAAGGCGTTGCGGGTTAGGTTGAGAAGCAGTTGCCGGATTTCCTTCGCATCCATGACAAAATCCGGAACGTTACCCGCATTGATAGTAAGCTGGTGGCCGGTATGAAGGGCTTCCGCCTGCAGCAGCGGCACCAGCGCGCTAATGACAGCATTCAGATTGTCTTTTTTCATCTCGGCAGTCTTGTTTTTAGCCAAGGATAGGAAATCGCTGATAATGGTATTGGCCCGGTCGAGTTCTTCTATCATGGTAGTTAATTGCTCGCGGTATGTGGCGTATTCTTTCTTGAGCATCATTTGCAGGTAGCCGCGCACCGTGGTCATAGGGTTTCTCACCTCGTGACCGATGGCGGCAGCCATCTCGCCGACGGTGTTCAGCCGGTCAAGGCGGTGTAGCTCGGCCTCCAATTGTTTGTCTTTGGTAATATCCTTTAGTATCATTAGTCTGCATTCTTCGACGCCGAGCTTGATGAGATCTGTTGAGCATAACATGTTGATGATTGCACCGGATTTTGCCCGGTAATTCACCGGGAAGTTTTGCAGCTTGCTCTTTTGGCAGGAAGGTTCATATACATTGGCAATACAATTCTTATCATCTGCCACAATATTTAATTCTGCAGGTGTCCGGCCAACGACCTCTTCGCGGCTGTATCCAAGAATATCGACAAACGCCTGATTGACATCAATATATTGGCCATCCTTTATACGGACAATGGTAATTATATCAGGGCTTTTCTAGAATATCTGCTGAAAGCGGTCTTCAGACTGACGCAGCAGAAGTTCCTCCATCTGTTTGCGCACAGTGATGTCGTTGAACAGGATAGCCACTTGCCGCTGTTCAGGCTTCCTGACCCGGAAGGCGTAGACGTCGTAGAAGCGGCCAAGCGCTACCGCCGGCTCCTGAAAACGGGTAGGTTCACCGGTGAGGGCAATGCGCCCATAAATGTCGAACCAGTATTGCTCATGGTCTGGAACTATCTCCCGCATGCAACGACCTGCCGCATCTAAAAGCCCTGTTTGCCGTTCGAAAGCCTGGTTTACCTCAAGGAAGCGGTAATCAAGCGGGCGATTATTATCGTCAAACAAGACCTCAATGATGCAGAACCCTTCATCGATCGAGTCAAAAAGATCGCGGTATTTTCTTTCGCTATCCCGCAACGCCTCCTCAGCCCTCACTCTTTCGACCGCCGCCCAGGCGCGCTCGGCGATTTCCATAGCCAATTCCACTTCCGGGTCTGTCCAGGTACGGGGGCTGCATTGTGTAACGCAAAAAATTCCAACAGGATTCCCGCCCTTTACCACCGGTACATTAAGATAGGAATTTACTTTCAAATGAATACAGAGCTGCCTGAGACTTTCATCCACTAGCTCTGATGTATGCACGTCACGGACAGTAAAAGGCTGGCCAGCAGCTATAAGGGCTTTATGGATAGGGAGGTTGCTAAGGGGATATACACCGGCAATCGACGGCAAAGTGCCGCAGGCAGCATCCTGCCGGATGACTGCGTTATCATCCTCGATCTCACAGTAGTAGCATCTGTCTGCGCCAAAGTAGTCCATGGCTGTGCGGGTAACGGCGCCATGGATTTCAATCGGAGCAGATAATGGACGCAGTGCGTCACTCAATTTTAAAAGGAATATCTGCCGTTCGTCGCAGTCCTTCAGCTTTTGCCCGGTTCGCTTTTCTTCGGTGATGTCCCTGCATATTGCGACAGCTCCGGTGATATTGCCGAGGCGATCTTTTATAGGCGCACAGTTAAACCTGCGGTACCTCAGTTCGCCTGAATTCAAATGCCGGATGATTTCCTCGCCGTTGATGGTCTCGCCTTTGAGCGCCCGGAGCAAAGGCGTGTTCACCCGCAGACGGGGTGTTCCGTCAGGCTCTAAAATCTCCAGTACATTCACGATCTCTACTATCGGCATGTCGTCGGACTGCAGACCAAGCGCCTTTTGGGCAGTTGGGTTCAAAAACGTCACTTTACCTGCCGTGTCGGCAATCCACACCTCGTCGTCAATACTGCCTAGGATAGCTCTTAGCCAATCCTTCTCCTCCGCAATCTGAGAGAGCAACTGATCCCGCTCTGCTTCCGCCTGCTTGCGTTCGGTGATATCCCGGAAATAGACAGCGATACCGCCGCCTGATGTGGGATAGGCATGGGCGTCAACCCAAACCTTCAGGTTGGGAGAGTATGCTTCCCAATGGACTGCAATGCGTTCGCAGGCAGCTCGGTGATGCATTTTCCAGCCTACGGTCTCAGGCTCCGGAAAAAGGTCCCAGAGCACGGTTCCCAGAAGTGCTTCCCGAGGGCGTTGCCACCATTTTTCCATCCTGTGGTTGATATACGCCAAGCGCCAGTCGGCATCTACCGCATAAAAGGCGTCGGTGGTGCTCTCCAGGATTTCTTCGACAGTTAGTCCAATTTTTTGTGTTCTCGAATTTTCTTGGGAATTCATTAGAGGCCCCCTTATTATGATATTCCATTTTCTTGCTTTTATATTCTGCAGTGTTTTGCAAAATCCCTCCGGTGCATTCTGTATGTTGCGATTCTGCGTTCACTTGCGGGGCTGGTCAGTGCTGTAAACTTTTGTCCCAACGCATCAAAAAAACACCGCCCGTAAAGCCAGGTGGTGCCTGGGTTCACGGGCGGTGGATAATTATGGAATCATTAAAAGGGGAGCATTTTCCGCTGCCAAACCGAAACATCAGTTTAGGCAGTTTCCCCATGTTGCTCAGTTCCACGGAGCCTAATGATGCGGTTTTTAGCGTCTACCATGACGACACGCGGCTGGTAGGTGAGGGCCATTTCCCTCGTCATCATGGCATAAGCGATAATGATGACAGTATCTCCTGGCTGTACTAGCCGGGCGGCAGCCCCATTCAAGCAGATGATGCCGCTCCCCGCTTTGCCGGCAATAACATAGGTCTCCAGACGGTTGCCATTATTATTATTTACGATTTGTACCTTTTCGCCTGGCAAAACATCGGCAGCTTCTAATAAGTTTTCATCGATAGTGATACTGCCCATATAGTTTAGGTTAGCTTCTGTCACTGTTGCGCGATGTATCTTGGATTTAAACATGGTTAAGAACATGTTGCCACCTCCAGCATAGCATTGTCAATCAGGCGGGTTTGCCCAATGCGGACTGCCAATGCCAGAAGTCCTGCTTTTTCTAACCGCTCACGGGGCCTGAGATCATCGGGATGGACTAACTCAGCATAGTCGATAACAGCTAACGGTTCTTGCTGAATAAAAGCAGTAACAGTTTCAACAATAGTTTTAGTGTCGCGCTCACCGGCCTCAATAAGCTGTCTGGCTTTTTCAAGACTGCGGGATAAAACCAACGCTGCCCGTCGTTCTTTCTCAGACAAGTAGGCATTCCGTGAACTCATAGCTAGTCCGTCGCTCTCGCGAATGATGGGCAATACCCTGATTTGAATATCGAAGCAAAGGTCTTCCGTCATTCGTTTAAGAACTTGCACTTGTTGCGCATCTTTCTGCCCAAAGTAGGCCCTGTCCGGCTGAACTATATTAAACAAGCGGCTGACTACCGTCGTAACACCGCGAAAATGTCCGGGGCGCGTTCGCCCGCACAGACTCTCTGTCAACCCCCCAACGACCTCTACCCAGGTTGCATTGCCTGTGCGATAAATCTCTTCCAGCGGTGGATGGAAGAGGACAGTTACCCCTGCCTCCGCCGCCAGGCGGGCATCTTCCTCCAAGGTACGGGGATACTTGGAAAAATCTTCATTGGGGCCAAATTGTGTTGGATTCACAAAGATAGTAGCTACCACATGATCGTTTTCCTCTGCGGCCGTACGCATTAAGGAAAGGTGACCTTCGTGTAAGGCTCCCATAGTAGGCACAAGTCCAACCGTTTGTTGACGCTGGCGTACCTCTTTCAGAAATGCGCGAAGTTCAGCTCTTGTTTCAAAACGTTGCATATGTAACAATTCCTTTCTTATATAATTATTTATTAATAAAGTTTTTTTACCGCTGCCATAGCTTTCATAGAAGAAGCCAATTAGTTTCCCTTCCATACAGTTTCCTTATAAAAATTAAAAACCTTTCGGCTGAGGCCGAAAGGCATAGAAAACAAAACAAGGGCGGTAATTACCGACATTATCATGAGCTTTCTGAACCCTCCGTCTCGGTTCGTTCGAATCCAAGCAGAGCTTCAAAGGCTATGCAGTTTTAGCCATCAATAGACTAGAATGTGTAACTCCATATGGATGCTACCATGTCTCTAATCCTATTTGATCATATCACATACAGGAGAATATATGCAAGCAGTAACTGGAGACCATCTGCCCATAAGAAAGGAATATGTTATAATAATGTGTAATTATACGATTACATAATGATTTAGCGATAAAACCATAAACTTGCCTTGAACAGCAATTTTTTTAACAGATAGGCGCAAACATTTAATTTTGTAATTTTGACTTAAGGAGAGATAAAATGAATGGGTATGTTTTCTTAAGCATAGCTATTGCACTAGAAGTATTTTCAACATCTATGCTTAAATATTCGGAAGGTTTTACTAAGCTCTACCCTAGTCTTGCTTTTATAGTAGGAATGAGTGCTTCGTTTTATGCAGTTGCTCAAGCTATGACTGTTATCCCATTAAATATCGTTTATGCAATCTGGGCTGGATTAGGAACGGTTTTGACAGCATTAGTGGCTATCTTGATTTGGCAAGAATCCATCAATCTATACAGCGGTATAGGTATCTTGTTAATTGTCATCGGGGTAGTAATGCTCAACTTAAGAGGACCTGTTCATTAAATTATTTTAATACGTCTAAAACCTGTTTTCTTAAACCCCTGCTAGACAGTAAAAGTCAGATTAAAACCCGCTTTCCGGCCTAGTGGTCTGAAAACGGGTTTGTTAATATTTATATTTAAAAAAAATGGGCAGTACGCTGAAGATGGCACCAATTATGAAAACAGGAGGGCAATGATTATGCGGAAGGAATATGCTTATAAGTATGGTAAGACGAAAGTCCACTTCACCCTGGATGCAGATTTAATAATCGATGAACTTTGTATTAAAGAGTATCCGAGTTTGCCTGACCCTGTGGAGTCAGTCAAAGCGGCAATCCGTAATCCCATTGGGGCAAGGCCATTGCGGGATATTGTAAAGCCTGGAGAGACAGTTGCTTTCATTGTCAATGATACTACAAGAGTTGCCAACAGCCATGTTTTTATGCCAATATTGCTTGATGAGCTTAATGCGGCAGGGATTCCGGACAAAGATATGTGGATTGTTTTCGCGCTTGGTACGCACAGGTTGATGACGGCAGAGGAAATGGCCGGTGAAGTTGGTACTGATGTAGCCAAAAGAGTGAAAATGTACAATAGTGAATGTAAGGATAAAAGCCAGTTTCAGTATTATGGCACAACTTCATACGGCACGCCGGTCTATTTCAATAAACAGGTAGTTGCTGCCGATCATATTGTTTGTACCGGCAGTGTAGTCCATCATTTTTTTGCCGGTTTCGGCGGTGGACGTAAGGCTTTGCTTCCCGGTGTTTCTTATTATGAAACGGTTCGCAAAAATCACAGTTTGATGCTCGATCCCAACGCCGTAATCGGCAGGCTGGAGGGGAACCCAATTTATCATGACCAAATAGAAGGAACGGAAATGTGCCGGCCTTCATTTTTGCTGAATGTTGTCCTTAATGAGAAGAAAGAATTTCTCAAAGTGTTTGCCGGTGATTATATTCTGGCTCATCAGGAATGCTGCAGGTTTGTGAATGAAGTGTATGGAGTCCCGGTTGAGCAGGAAGCCGATTTGGTTATCGCTTCCTGCGGCGGCTACCCTAAAGATATCAACGTGTATCAATTGCAGAAGACTATGGATAATGCCTGGTGTGCGGTACGTGAGGGCGGTGTGGTGATAATCCTTGGTGAATGTGCGGAGGGTTCCGGATCAGCAGCATACGAAAAAACTATGCAGAAATATGTAACACCAGAGCAGGTAGCAGCTACCGTCAAAGCCGATTTCCAGATAGGAGCACATAAAGCGTATGCCGTCACCCGGCTGATGAAAAAAGCCGAATTTATTTTAGTTTCTTCCATGGAGCCGGAGCTTGCCAAGCTGTTACTCTTCACTCCAGCTAAGGACTTGGAGGAAGCGTTAAAAATTGCCTTCACTAAACTGGGATCATCACAGCCTGGTATCACCCTTATGCCAATGGGAAGCCTTACAGTTCCCTTAATCAACAATAGGTAAAACTATAAACACGTTGACAAGCCTTTTCCTATGCGATATACTGGTAACAATATCTAAAGGGGAGTAGCTAGATAGATAGGGTCAACAAACTGGTTTTAATACCTGGCTCTATCGTTGGCGAATTAGTCAATTAGCGAGATTTTTAGTATGGTTTTATGTCATGCTAAAAGTCTTTTTCATCAGCATAAACAAACAAATACCTTCTGGCGAGAGGGAGTAGCTAGATAGATGAGGTCAACAAACTGGTATTATACCTGGCTTCATCGTTGACAGAATGTCAATTAGCGAGACTTTCGGCATGGCTGTTTTTGCCATGTCGTAAGTCTCGTTTTTTTATATATAAATAAGTGTTGGAGGGGTAATCACATGACAGCATTTTTAGCATCGGCCGCTTTCGTAGTGTTGGCGGAAATGGGGGATAAGACACAGCTTCTCGCTATGGCATTCGCCACACGGTATCGTTGGCAGACTGTAATGTGGGGGGTATTTGTTGCAACCATTCTAAATCATCTGTTTGCAGTAATCGTTGGCAATTATCTTACACAAATTATTCCCATGCAGTATATCCAGATTGCTGCAGCCGTTTCGTTTATTATATTTGGTTTGTGGACAATTAGAGGTGACCAACTAAATGGAGAAGATAAGGTATCTAAGTACGGACCGTTCTGGACAGTGGCAATCGCTTTTTTCATAGCTGAGATGGGAGACAAAACACAACTAGCCACTGTTGCATTAGCGGCACAGTTTAATGCGATAATTCCTGTATGGCTGGGAACAACTACCGGTATGATGATCGCAGATGGAATAGGTATTATAATTGGGATTGTTTTAGGAAAGCGGATTCCCGAACGAGCGGTGAAATGGGCTGCCGCCATGATTTTCATTTTCTTTGGTTTGTTCGGTTTATATGAGTCCTTGCCAAACCAGTTTTTAACTATTCCCTGTATTATTAGTACCTTAGCAGTAACTGCATTTCTGATTTATCTGGTTTCTCAAATGGAATCCAAAAAAGAAATTAAAGAACAAACGGGAGAATAGAACAATAGCCGATGGAAGAATAATATCGTTTCATTCCTATTCACCCATATAGCTTGACAGAATTGTTTACCATCTACAAACGTGCAGCTTTTCGCCTTTCAATTCATCCGCGCTCCAGCCAATTAGGGCAAAGCTGCCGTTTGTATGACTGTTAACCTTGTTAATCCATTCAATTTCATTGCTTGCTTTGGCTTTCAGCAAGGCATTAGTAGTGCCTGACTGATAGAGAGAGGCATTGATAACCCACCATTTGCTATGAATACCGGCACGTTTCAAATCTTCTTCCAGTCGCATAGCCTCATAAACAGGTGTCGCTTCGGCGAGTGCGACAATAATAACCTCGGTTTCTTTTTCATTGCGCAGGCGGGGAAGCAGTTTTTTTACTGATTCGGGGATTTCCCCCTGTGTCCGTTTTACTTCCTTGTGATAGCTCTGCGTTGCGTCCAAGAGTAGCAGCGTATGGCCTGTCGGGGCGGTATCAATGACGACAACCTGTTCCTCGGACTTTTCGACGATTTGCGCAAACGCCCTGAAAATCGCTATTTCCTGTGTGCAAGGAGAACGTAAATCTTCTTCTACATAGGCAACATCATCTTCAGACATGGTTTCCCGCGCCTTAGTTAAAACTTCTTGCTGATATTTTTTCAGTTCTTCGTGTTCATCAATATAGCTCATGGTTACACCGCTAGTTTCATCAAGGACAAATTTAAGGTGAGCTGCGGGGTCTGTAGTAGTAAGATGTACTTTTTCCCCCCTGGCTGATAAGCCTAAGGCAATGACTGCGGCAACCGTTGTTTTGCCCACGCCGCCCTTGCCCATCGTGAAAATCACTTTTTTTTCTGTTGCTGCCAGTTCATCAACAACATCCTGCAAACGGGGGATAGATTGTGCTCTCACATTCTCATTTTTAACAACAGCATAATCTTTTGTCAAAAAGGCGCGGATATTCTCTATGCCTGCAATAGTATAGGCGCGCAGTGGTATCGAATATCTTGTAATGGTTTTAAGACCCTCAGGCAATCCCGCTAGTGCAGCTTGCTGCTTCTGATACAGCTTTGCGGAAATGGTGTCATCATGTTTTTTAAGTTCACCGTTAATAATCAAAATCTGATTATTAACTCCTAATTGAGTTAATTCTTGTGATGCCCGCGCTGTTTCTTTCAGCGGCGTAACTTCAGGGCGGGATACGAGCAGCAAAGTGGTTTTACTGCCGTCAGACAGTGTTTCTACTGCTTTTTTATACATATCCTTTTTATCTTCCAGGCCGGCAAGCTGCCCTAAACAGGACGCTCCATGCGTGCTTTCGCTGATAAAATTACTCCAGGCAGACGGAAGCTGCAGCATTCTCAGGGTATGCCCGGTAGGAGCGGTATCAAATATGATATAGTCGTATTCTTTTCCCATATCCCCGCTTGTGATGAAATGGGAGAATTCGTTAAAAGCAGCAATCTCAACCGTACAGGAGCCGGATAATTGTTCTTCCATATTGGTGATAACCGAATCCGGCAGTTTGCCGCGATATGGTGCGACAACACTTTCGCGGTATTCTGCCGCCGCTTGTATCGGGTCAAGATTTGCCACAACCAGGTTGGGCACTTCCTTAATGGGCTTGCCTTTACCGTCAAGCTCTGTTGCAAACACATCCTGTAAATTGGAAGCCGGATCTGTACTGATCAATAAGACCTTTTTTCCATTATCGGCAAGCATTACCGCCGTGGCACAGGCGACAGAGGTTTTGCCCACACCGCCTTTACCGGTGTAAAACAAATATTTTGTTAATGGTATTTCGCGCGGATTAAATGCTTGCATACTTTTTCCTCCTAACAGCATTTCCCCCCAGAAGAACAGCAACCGCCCTTGTTGGCAGCTTTCGGCTCATGCAGATAGCTTTCGGGGATGCCAAGCAGCTTAGTGAATTCATCATTGGCAGGGTAGCGGCCTGTTATAATAATTTCATCATCAAGCAGGACAGCCGGTAATCCCTCCGGTCCCTTTTCATTGATATATTGATTGATTACTTTGTTATTAACAAACTCCATAGGCGCATTGCTCAGGTTATACCGTTTTATTTCCACACCATTCTTTTGCAGAGCATTTAATACGGTCGATATACGGATTAGCTCAGGATCGACACTAACACCGCAAACACCGGTTTCACAACACAGCGCAGGGTCATAGATAGCCATTTTTCTCACAATAATCTCTCCTTAAAAATGATTATTTCCAGTTAAAGACTTCCTCCTGATTACAGATACAATCTGGCTTGCTACTGGTGATATTGCTTAAAAATGCTTTGAAATCCTCAACCACTTTTTTATCCAGCGAATAATAAATCCATTTTCCCTCTTTGCGTCCCTTTACCAAGCCAGAGTCGCAAAGAATTTTCATATGATGGGATAAGGTCGGCTGGGTGATGTTGAACTTCTCTAAGATTTTGCAGGCACATAACTCCCCGCAGGAAAGCATATCAACAATCATCAAACGGTTAGTATCTGCCAGTGCTTTGAAAAATCCGACATTGCAAACATAGACATCTTCCATAGTATCACCTCACATAGAAGTTTATCTATGTGTTATTGTATGTTGTTATATAGATAAATGTCAATATGTTTTAGTGTAGTTTCCCAATACAGGAATTTGTCTGCTTTCATAATTAGCTATAGGTGTAATGAAAAATTTGCAAAAAAATACCACCTGATAACCGAGGTGGTATTTTTTTATAAATGGCATATTTCGAAAGTTAATTTAGCCAGAAAGGCCACGGTAATCATACTAAAAGCAGGACCGTCTGGTTAGCTATCGGTTAGCGCTTTAAAAAATAGCGGCGTATGATGGCTATGTTTTGAAAAATCCTCAGACCAAAAACCAAAAGCGCGACAAAGTATAAATCAATTCCTATTCGCTCCCCTATATAGACAAGACCGGCAGCTAAGAGGGCATTCGTAAAAAATCCTGACATAAATATAGGAGTGTCAAACTTACCTTCCAAGCCTGCCCGTAGGCCGCCAAATACCGAATCCAGCGCGGCGAGTAGTGCTACCGATAAATATTTGGTATATTCTACCGGCATACTAATAGGCAAGTATATTCCGATGATAAGACCTATTAACAATCCCAAAAGAGGTAGAATCATGACTGCTCTCCTCCGTCCTCAACCGGCTGGGCATATTGAAACCGGTATACACCTTTAAAAGCCGGAATTTCTACCGTTGGAGACTGCTTTACTGCGACTTGGATACCCCAGAACTGTATTGTCTCTACTACACCGCCGCGAATTTTTAACGCGTTTTCCAGTGTCGTCGGATCGCCAATGGCTTTGATTTCAAACGGAGCGGCCGTATTCGTATTGTTGACAGAGATAAACGGCCCGGCAGTACGGATTTCCGTAGCGGCAATTATTCTCTGGTTATTAATAGAGATAGACTCTGCGCCGGCAGCACGAAGCTCATTTGAAATTTTTAGTAAGTCGATATCCTGTATCATATACAAATTAGGATTTTTGCCGGTAGGAGCGGTCACTTTTTTGTCATCTATGGTAATGATGATTCCCGGTCCTTGCAGCGGTACCTGGCCGGCTGCAAGTTTTGTATTAGTCTCCAGTTCGCTGTTGGCTGCACTACTACCAGCCGTCTGATGCAAGTCATTTAGTTGCTGAGTAAGGGAGTCACGCTCTTTCTCCACCGCCATCAGACGCTGCATTAAATCTTCGGCCCGCTGGTACTGAATCGATGAACGGGAATCTTGAGTAGTGCGAAATTGTACGGCCAGCATAATTCCTAATACAATACAGACAACAACTATGGATAACTGTCCCTTTTTAAGCAATTGATCACACTCCTAATTTAAGGGTTTAGCACAAGTCAAGGCTTGTCATAATCAGTTTACTATATAATAGAGTACTTTTTGTAAGAAAAGTAATTTTTAATCAAATTATAACCTTATTCTAACGGTAGTATAATGTTTGCCACGTATAATTTTTAAAAATGACAATCTGCTGGCTAGGCTGGTCGGCAAGTTTCCGTTCATGTTCCTTAGAAGAAGTAGTAGGACATGATTTGATTTAATTGTGCAAGGAATCTGGGCCGGCTGTCAATAGTAATTAGACTGTCTTTGTTGATTTATTTTGATTTTGATGGATGGGGAGTGCTCCAGCATGATGAATATAGTGATATCGTTTTTCTGGGGAGGGTCTGTATTGCTGCTTGCGGCCTTGTGGTGGCAGCGGCGACGGGGTGAAGTCCGGGAGAGATCACCCATAAAAACGATAAATCCGCTCAAGAAATACCAATGTTGACCCACTGCTGCCTCAAACGCGGTTTGATGGCGGTTAGTGTGTTGTCTCAATTGCAGGCTATAGGCCCGTTTTTCTTTGCCGAGATAGGTTTGTTCAGCATTTATTCTTACATGCGTTGTCACCCTGCTATTGACAGCAGGGGCAAGAACCGATATATTCAATATGACTATATATTCAGGCGGTGTGCGTGATGAAAAAATGTGCCTGTAATTCTGATATGTGTGAACAGCGGTGTGAACATCCCAGTACTATATGTCAGGCCAAAAGCGAGATGGCGCCGGAATGGCAAGTGCAGCAAGTAACCGAAGTTTTTCGGTTACTGGGCGATATGACCCGGTTTAAAATCTTGCAGGCATTGTCTAAACGGGAACTGTGCGTCTGCGATATTGCAGCAGTGGTTGATATGGCGCAATCGGCTGTATCCCATCAATTGCGCCTGTTGCGTGGAGCCCGATTGGTCAAGTATCGTAAAGAAGGGACGTTGGCCTGGTATTCGCTTAGTGATGATAATATTGCCGTCCTGTTGGAACATGGAATGGACCATATCCGGCAAAGTGAGAATGAATAAGAGGACTGACCTGCAACAGGTCAGTCCTCTATTCATTCTCGGGTAACAGATAGCCTCTATGAAGTGGTTAACGAAGCTTTTGCATAAGCCGCATGCCGTTCAGCGTTACCAGAATGGAGGAGCCCATGTCAGCCAGTACTGCCAGCCACAAGTCAACATAACCGAAAAAGGTCAATATAACAAAGGCGGCTTTAATCAATACGGAAAAACCGATGTTTTGCTTAATGACTGCAACCGTCTTGCGGCTCAGGTTGATTACATAGGCCAGCTTACCCAGGTCATCGGCCATTAAAGCAATATCGGCTGTTTCCAGTGCCGTATCCGAACCGGCCACGCCCATGGCCACGCCGACATTAGCGGCAGCCAGCGCCGGGGCGTCATTGACACCGTCGCCGACCATTACGACGGTACCATATTCTTTGGTTAGTTTTTGTACTGTGGCTACTTTGTCCTGAGGCAATAAATCACTGTAATAAGCATCCAGATTTATGTTTTTGGCGATGGAAGCGGCGACCCGGCTGTTATCCCCGGTCAGCATGACAATGTGTTTCATTCCCGCCTGACGCAATTCGTGAATGGCGTCTTTACTGTTGCTCCGCAGGGTGTCCGCTACGGCGATCAAGCCCCAGATAGTCTGCGCAGAGCCAACCAGCATAACCGTTTTTCCCTGTTCCTCCAAATGAACCATGGCTTCTTGCAGTTGTTTCAGGTTTAGGCCCAGTTCTTCAAACAAGCGGCGGTTGCCGACATAGACCGTTTGTCCTTTGACGTCAGCCTGTGCGCCGCGACCCACCAGGGCTTTGAAATTAGTGGCCGTTTGCACGGGCAGCTGTTTCGCTTTTTCCACAATGGCAACGGCCAGCGGATGCTCAGACCATTTTTCTACCGCCGCGGCCAGAGCCAGCAGCTCTTGTTCATTTTTTTCATCCTGCGGTATTATCTCGGTAACCACCGGGCGGCCGTGGGTTAGGGTGCCGGTTTTATCAAAGGCAATGGCTTGAATGCCACCCATTTGTTCCAAATAAGCGCCGCCTTTGATCAGCACGCCGTTGCGGGACGAATTGCCGATAGCTGCCACAATCGACACCGGTGTAGAGATAACCAGTGCGCAGGGGCAGGAGATAACCAGCAGCACCAGCCCCTTATAAAACCAGGGAGTAAAGGGTTGATTGAACAGCAGCCAGGGCAGAACCATAATACCTGCGGCAGTAAGTAAGACCGCAGGGGTATAGTATTTGGCGAAAATATCGACAAACTGTTGGGACGGTGCTTTCTGGGCCTGGGCCTCTTCCACCAGGTGCATAATTTTGGCCAAAGTGGAGTCGGCGGCAATCCTGGTAACCTCGATTTCCAAAGCACCGTGTTCATTGACTGTTCCGGCATAGACTGAATCACCGGCCGCTTTTTCCACCGGCAGTGATTCGCCGGTAATGGTAGCCTGGTTAACGGCCGACAAGCCACTTCGTACGATGCCGTCCATGGCAACCCGTTCACCCGGTTTGACGATCATGATATCGCCAATCACGATTTCCTCCACCGGCAGCCTCTCTTCCGCGTTTCCCCGCCGCACCAGCGCTTCCGGCGGGGCCAGTTCCATCAAGGCCCGAATGGATTGACGGGTTTTATCCATCGTGTAGGTTTGCAGGGTATTGCCGAAAGAGAACAAAAAGGCAACAGTTGCGCCCTCGCTCCATTCGCCGATGGCTGCTGCGCCAATAACGGCTACGGTCATCAGAAAGTTCATGTCAAAAGTAAGGGAGCGCAGTCCGTACAGTCCGCTTTTAGCGGCGCTGTAACCGCCGATTATGGCGGCGGCAGCATACAGGGGAATGAGGACCGTGTCGCTGTAGTTCAGCCATCCCAGCACTGTGGCCAGACCCAGAATAACGCCAGATACAATCGTCGCCTGGGTCCGCTGGTTGGTCCACCATGCCGCTTTGGCTTCCGGTCGCCGCGGGCCTGCCGTCAGGCGTTCGGCCTGAAAACCTGCCTGCTTGACTGCTTTCAGGATGTCGGCAACCGGGGCAGTATGCTCGACTGTCATCTTGCCGGCGGCGAAATTGACTTGGGCCGATACTACGCCCGCCAGAGCGGCCACTCGTTTTTCCAGTTTGGCGGCGCAGTCGCCGCAATCCAGCCCAGCCACCGTAAAGGTGCTGGTCGTGGTAATCGCTGTTGTACTTTCCTGCTCTGCACCGGCAGGAGTACAACAGTCGCAAGGTTTAGCAGCCGGGGCGGCGATGGCCGCCTCGCCACTGCAACAATCGCAGGCCGGCAGGGCTGACTCAGGGGCTGGTTCATCCGCGCAGCAACTGCAACTGGATTCGGCAACAGTCACAGGGCTTGGCGGCGGGCAGCAGCTAGTTGCCGCCGACTGGGCCGATTGTTCGGAAGCGGGTGAGCAGCAGCCGCTTTGGCAGGTAGTGTTCCGGGGAGGTTTGTTTCCAGATATTTTTTTAAAGGCCATCTTTTTCACTCCTATCTGTGGTTAATATGGGCAATACTTTGTGGTAGTAGAGAGCCAACATGGTTATCGTCCAGGGAATACCAGGCCAATTTCCCTTTGCGACGGTGTTTGATGTTCGCAGGATTGTTCGCACAAATCGTCCGGGTATTGGATATCCAGCATAAGCAGCCTCCCTTAACTCATAATATTATAAACATGAATACATATTCATATTTATAATATTATGAGCGTTTGCTAAAAAAGTCAAGGGAAAATAAAATAACGCCTGCTATTTTAGCGCGCCTGGCAGGCCGGATGGATAACGGCTAGGTATGGGGTTAAACAAATATATAAGTTTTTGGATAAATATTGTGTTGCAAAGCGCTTAACATGTGTTGAATACTTGACGCATGGTGAGAGGAGATAGTATAATAGCGCAAAAGGTGTATATGCACGTTTATTGCGGACAGCTTATCATGAGAGACAATGGCGATGCTTAAAAATTAAGCTTGAACCAGAAACGCAAAATGAGGAGGAAGTGATTTTGAATACGATAGAGAAGCTGATTCAAAGTAAAGCCTATGAGCTAGGTTATGAAAAGTGCGGCATTATTCCGATTCAGGAGATGGATGGTTATGCGGAAAAATTGGAGGAACGTATTCGGAAAGTTCCCGCATCGGAAAAATTTTATCAGGGACAGCGTCGCTTCCTCAACCTGCAGCTTGCGTATCCATGGGCCAAGTCTGTGGTTGTACTTGCAACGAGGTATGGGAGATATAAAATACCGCAACCTGTTAAAGGACAAATTGCCAAACTGTATTTGTTTGATTTGCGGGTTAATCCCGAGCTTAAAGAATATAAAAGCAGTCAAGCTATAGATCAATATTTGCAAGGCTTTGGACTGCGAGTCGCCACTGAACGAAAATTTGGCGTTGTCGGGCTGCGGTGGGCGGCCATGCAAGCAGGACTGGGGATTATCCGCCGGAACAATTCTTTTATACCCAATCCGGTTCATGGGTGGATCTGGAGGTATGGCTGACAGACAAGGAAATGGATCTGCGTGAAACATCCGATTTGCCGCCTTGCCCTGAAGGCTGTAACCGCTGTATTGCAGCCTGCCCAACCCGTTCGCTGTCTGAGCCTTATACAATGCTGCCAAACACATGTGTTTCTTTTCTAACCACATTCGGTGGACGCAATTTGCCAAATGAGCCGCTTAGTAAAAAATTTGGCAGCTGCATTTATGGCTGTGATATTTGTCAGGACGTATGCCCCATGAATAAAGGAAAATGGCAGGAGAACGAGGATTTTCCCGGTCTGTCTGAACTGGCTCCGATGCTAATACCGGAAAATATTTTAGCAATGGATGAGGCTTATTATAAAGAAAAGATCCAGCCGAGGTTTTTTTATTTATCACCGGACGAGCTTTGGAAATGGAAGGTCAACGTACTGTGCTTTATGCGCAACAATTATCAGGAAGAGTATAAACCCCATATTATCGCAGCCTGTGAAAATGAGAATATAAAGGTTCAGGAAATGGCCCGATCAATTTGTAATGAATGGGGAGAAAATTGAGAAGTGAAGTCGATTGTTTTACATCGACCAAAAGCTGTCAGCGTTTTCCGTTCAGGTGCTTGCTGATATGAAAAGTGAAATCCACAGGATGACCAGGCTGGTAATCGACCTACTGACTCTTGCAAGGGCTGATGCTGGAGCCACCAATATTATAAAAGAGAAATTTGACCTGATTGCCATGGCAGAGCCGCTGCTTCGTTCAGTACAACCGTTAGCGGTGGCGAAGGGGATCCATCTGGTAATGAGGGGTGATGAAACGGTTCCTATGATGGCCGACCGCGAAGAATAAGTCAACTGCTCTTAATTCTGGTTGATAATGCAATTAAATATACGGCTGCCGGCGGCAGGGTGGAGGTTTTGCTTACCAGGACAGCAACTCCCAAGGCAGCGGTTACGATTGCTGTACACGATACGGGTGAAGGCATTCCCGAAAACGAGCGAAAGCTAATCTTTGAGCGGTTTTACAGAATCGATAAGTCAAGATCACGGGAAGAAGGTGGTACCGGCCTTGGACTGTCTATCGCCAAGTGGATCGTGGATGTTCATGGCGGAAAAATAAAAGTGGAAAGCACGCTGGGGAAAGGGAGCTCCTTTATTGTTAATTTACCGCTGTAATATCCAAAGACCCAAAACGGGGTTATGCCAGTTCACTAAGAAGGCGGCGCGGTTCTTATCCGGCGTATCATCAGGCCGCTGTTACTGTCAAGCAGGAAAGGATTCTCTGCATTGGCGCTATTTTAAAAAAGTGTTTGTGATACTGGTTGGAGGGATGCATATATGGAGAAGCTTTGGCTAGTATTCGGATTGTTATCTGATATCATGGCGGCATTAGTGGCGATATTCGGCAAAATTGGCCTGCAGTCAGTTGATGCCAATGCCGCCACGGCTATCAGAGCAGTCATTATGACAATATTTCTAATTTTAGTTGTTGTGTGCCAGGGGAGCTTAGCGGAGATCCCGGCAATTATCGCTGATAAATATAGTCCTCAGTGGCGTTGCCGGAGCGCTGTCCTGGCTGTTTTATTTTCTGGCTCTCAAATTCGGCAATGTATCCCAGGTTGCGCCTATCGATAAGTTGAGCGTTGTAATCGCCACTGTCATCGCCGTTAGCTTATTGGGGGAAAAGATCAGTATCCTGGGTGGCATCGGCGTGGGCTTAATTGCGTTGGGGGCGATATTCGTGGCGTTGGGGTAATGAATTTAGTTACCCTTAACGGACGGAGTTAGTTTAGACTATTTATTCAAAAAGGGAGTATGGTGTATACATGTTATGGTTTATTGCAATTATTCTTGGGATTGTCCAAGGCATTGGTGAATTCTTACCCATATCCAGTTCAGCCCATTTGATCCTTACGCGTTGGTTTTTTGACTGGGATCCTATAATCAACCAGTTGGGAGGAAATATTGATATCGTCCTGGATGTGTCCCTGCATGTCGGAACCCTGTTGGCAGTGCTTATCTATTTTTTTCGAGATTGGCTCCAATTGCTTAAAAACGGTTTATCTACAGGGCTTAAAACGCGTGAGGGGAAAATGTTTTGGTATCTTGTGGCGGCCACCATCCCCGGAGGGATCGCGGGACTTGCTTTAGAATCGGTGATTGAGCATTTTATTCGCTCACAAGTATTGATTATTGCAGCGGGTTTGGCGATTATGGGTATTATTCTTTACTATGTTGACAAGAAATCGGCTCAAATCGTTAGTTTTGAAGCAATTACCTTTAAACAGGCAATTTTGATTGGTATCGCCCAGGCGTTGGCCCTAATTCCCGGTGTATCCCGTTCGGGAATTACAATGACTACAGGACGACTGTTAGGGTTTACGCGGGAAGCGGCTGCCAAGTTTTCTTTTCTGTTAGCCACGCCGATCATCGCTGGGGCAGCATTAAAGCAAACTCCCGGCATCATTCATAACATTGCCAATCCTCTGTTTTTGGTTGGCACCATCACTTCCGCTATAGTAGGTTTTGTCAGCATTAGTTTTTTACTCAAATACCTTCAGACACATAATTTTGCTATATTTGCAGTATATAGGATAGCAATAGCGACACTCGTCATTATTGTCTTTGTGGTCCGAGGAGTTTAGAAAAAAGTAAGGAGAAGACCCCACGCAAAAAGAAGCTATCAGTTTGACCGCAAGATTCATCATGCTTAGCCGCTTGTTCATGCAAAAGCACCATCAGATGGGAGCGAGTCATCTGCATGACCCTTATCGTGGATAAGGCAGAATTCTGTCTTTACTCAATATGCAGCCGGAAATGAGCCAAAAGAAGCTCTCGTATCTGCTGTGCATACGGGCATGGGCCGCATGCACATTGTTTCGGGGGCCGCCATAGGGGATTTGGCAGGCGCGGCAAGGAAGATTTCTAAAACTTATATTGTGACGGCGACAGCCGGTATGAGTCAGGTGAGGGTTCTCTGACTCATACCGGCTGTATTTCTACGTAGCAGGTTAAATTAATGTATTTGCCAATAGGTCGCTGATACCACCCTTTTCGGGCATAATGTTTCTTTTTTGCATTATATTGAGCAAAAATAATTCTCTCTTGGATTTTTTCTAAAATTAGTATACTATTGGATTAAAAATTATGGAAGCTGGAAGCTTCGCGGGGGCAAGCTAAAAGGTCGGCTTGAAGAAATTGAAAAATGAATCTGGTGAAGGAGAAATACATGTTCTTTTTGCTTATTTTTATCATTTATCCTGTTGGTTGCTTTTATATCGGTTGGCGTTTTCTTGATTGGGCTAAGTCTTTCATACAATTGTCAGGCATCGTGTTCTGGCCTGTCTGGACAATCCTTGCTGCAACCCCGATCCTGCCTCGTCTGGCTGCCCGGACTGGCATTCGTTGGCCGGAACCAGGTGCAGTTGGAGATTGGGTTCTTGCAGTTGTATATATGGCTGTGATTCTCTGGCTTCTTTCAGATTTAGCTCGACTGATAAGTAATTCTTGGTCAGTTATACCGGAAGTGGTAAAAACAATACGCTTTCAGGGCTCTCTGGTGACGGCATTATTAATCTGTATTCTTGGTTATGGCTCATGGAACGCTACTAATCCGGTTGTAGTAAGATATGAGCTGACCATTGACAAACACATTTCCGGCCTCGACAGTATCAAGGCTGTTCTCGTATCTGATATCCATGCGGGAAGAGTTGTTGGTGCAAAACGAATTGAGCAACTGGCAACAGCGCTAATTTCACTTAATCCGGATATTGTCTTTTATGCGGGTGACATTATTGACAATGATGCCGATTACGCGGATAAAAATAATTTGCTGCTGCCGTTAGCCAATGTTAAACCCAAACTCGGGTCATACGCTGTTTTGGGAAATCATGAGTATATCGGCGGACAAGGCGGTGCTGCGGAAGCCCTGTTGCGGAAAACTGGCATGCATGTTCTGCGCGATGACAAAATCCTCATAAGGGATATGATCTATGTAGTGGGCAGAGATGACCGCTCGGCCGGTGTATACAGAAACGCTGTGCGCAAACCGCTGCGCGAACTTATGCAGGATGTCAATAAAACCTTGCCGGTTATTCTGTTGGATCACCAGCCGAACTCGCTGCAGGAGGCGGTAGAAAATGAAATCGACCTGCAGGTTTCCGGCCATACGCATAAAGGACAGTTCTTTCCTAATAACCTGATTGTTGAGCGGATGTATGAACAAGCCTGGGGGTACTTAAGCAAAGGAGGACTGCAGCTTATTGTGTCCTCAGGGTATGGCACATGGGGTCCGCCGATTCGTATCGGTTCAAGAGCAGAAATAGTTGAACTGACTATCCACTTCAAAAATCCCTAAGGTTTTCAAATTACTGCAAGACGGCTTAGTCTGAGGAGTACACATGCTCATTCCAGAATTTTTATTAGGCATACTGCAATAAATCAGATTGATTTTTGTTATTATCAATATAATGCTCTGATTTATTCTAAGTTAATTCCAATAAGTATTAAAAACAGGCTCGAATAGAATTTCGAACCTGTCTTTTTATTTGCTGCTATGCAGGATTAGGAAATATTGCTATAGCTGCTTTCTTTATTTGTGCTGTTAAAGAAGCTCTCTCTCTTTCTTTCTTAAACGGTTTCGAAGCAGATTGGTAGTCAATATAATATAAACTTATCCAGGTTATACCAGTGATATAATTTTCGGGTCTTCGTTTTATATCAAATGATCAATTGTAAATAAAAATCATTACTATACAATAAAAATAAGATTTTGCAATCGAGTAAGTCCTGAAGGCAAAGTCCCATTCATAATATTTTGCACTCTATTGATCATTGGTAGCTAGCATGTAGGCCACTCCAGCTGCAATGCCGCTCTGGATGTCCGTATTGGCATTGCTAGTTGTATTAGGCGTTGCCTAATGCCAGTGTAGCCAGGCTGTCCAGCAGACGACAGCCTGGCAGTTCGAAGAGAAATACGGCTGTATAGTTGATCAGTAGTTAATTGCCTTTGTTTTTCGTTTTATAAGGCTTGTCAGGGCTAGACTCTCAAAATAAGTACCAGTTAAAGTGTCGCTTTGCTCGATAAGGTTGGCAAAGTTGAGCGGACTGAGTTGAGCATTGAACTCCGGATGTTGTGCTAGCTGATACCGGTTAGTGAGCAGGATGGTCGGAGGGAATGGAAACTCAATAGGGCTTAATGATGCAGATAAGCGAATGTAGGTCAGAAAGCGAAGGATGGTGGTCGGTGCTGCCAATAATAAGGAGGGCCGGGAGGCAGCCGGAGCCATATTTCGCCAATACATAAGGATACGCTTTACTGTAGTCGCCCAATTCGGTCAGGTTAGTATAGCCGCTGGTATGGAAGGAGGTAGTCCGGGTTTCCCGCAGCAAGACGGAATTGTGAACAAGAAGAATATGCTTTTTTGCCGGGCAGCCTTTTACCTTTCATGGAGTAACCGGATAGTGATCCTACTGCAGATAGTTTTGCACTCCGCTGGCGTAGTCTGTTCTAAACTTAGCCGACTCGTTTTGTGGCTCAGGGCCTACGGGGAATGGTATTCGAGGCAGAGCCCGTACCCGGTCAGTTCCTTCTTTGAGATCGGCATGCAGTTGACGGGCCAGAGCACTGACCGCATCCTGCCGGCCGAGATACGGTTTGGCGAGGTGGACCGGCCTGGCCTCATTTCCTGCAGGAAATCAGAATAGTTAGCGTGAGCGCCGGCAAAACTCGTGTAATTTAAGTCAGTATGGGGCCGACGCAGATTGGGGTATACTTGATGATGAGCGCTGGCCGGCAGGTCAGCCAGGTAAACAGTTATATAAATGCAGCAAATACTTCAGTTTCATTCAGGATTGATAGGAATATTTGGCGAGGATTACCAAAGAATGTCTGCAATAATATAATGCTAATAAGAAACTGGGAGAAGCGTCAATTCTGCCGTGGATATAATTCGGAGCGGTACAGATTATACCAGGTAACAGGCAGCCGGGTTGGTACCATATCTAATCAATAAAAGGTGATATATATAATTTAGTTAGATAAAAGGCAGGTGAGGCGTGATGAATCAGTATGCCGATGCGACTGGCAATGATAGTAGTACGATGACAGAGGATGTAGATGAAGAAACTCGACAGAAGGCGTACCTCCAGATGCTGACGGGGCTGATGAACCATGTTATCTGGCGGCTCGACTTGGAGACGATGACAGTGACATATGTCAGTCCGTCGATCAAACAGGTGCGTGGATATGAACCGTCGGAGCTTATCGGCCGTCCGATGGAAGAGATGTTGACGCCGGCCTCTTACCGGCAGGTTTTGCAGAAATTGCCAGGCTGGCTGGAGCGAATTCCCTCTGCCACCACCGGGGATGTCCACCTGCTTGATATTGTTGAACAGCCGCACAAGGACGGAACGACTGTGTGGACGGAAATGGCCCTTTGTTTTTTCCGTCGGGCTGACGGCGGGTTCGAAGAGATCGGGATCAGTCGCAGCCTCGGCCAGCAGAAAAATATGGCAGATCTATTTCACCAACTAGCCGACAACGAACGGTTTCTGCAGGTGATCTGGGACGTCGCGCCTTGCATGCTTGGCTGCGTGGACAGTGAGGGACGGTTTTTATTGATCAACCAGCGTTTTGCTGATAATCGCGGCATCGACCAGGACCGTGCGCGGGAACATTACTTCTTCGAGGTTGTGCCGGCCGGTTTGGAGGAGAAACACAAGCAGCTGTTTGCCGAATGCCTGACAGGCAAAACAGTGGAATTTATCGATATGTACCGGCCGGCGGAGGCAGTCGGTGATTCCTGGACCTACGGCAAGTATCAGCCGGTTCTGTCGGTGGACGGCCAAGTGAAAAAGGTCGTTGTGGCGGCTATGGATGTGACCGGAGAGCAGGAGATGAAGCGGCAACTGCTGGAGGCGGAAAAAATCGGTGGTACAGGCAGCTGGCATCTCATCTTGCAGGATGGAAGGTTCCGTTGTTCGGATGGGTTGCTGGCACTGTACGGCACGAACCGGAAGGAATTAGAGGCAGAGGGCCGGAATGTTTTCTGGACGCGGCTTGAACCAGAGAGTGCGGCCCAGCTTAAATGTTGGGAAGACCTGAACTGGCTGTCCGGGCAGGACAAGTTGGGGCTCGAAGTGCCGCTAACGCTGCCTGACGGGACCAAGCGGCTGGTATGGATCAGCGGCGAAGTACGGACCGATTCCAGTGGCCACCCGTATGAAATTTTTGGTACGGTCACCGATATCACCCGGCAGCGGGCGATGGAAGAGGCCAAACGGGAGGCGGAGCTGAGGCTGCGGGAGTTTTCCCGGGCTATGCCGGGAGCAGGGATGATCGTGGATGCAGCGGGAACGGTGGTGGAGGTGTTTGATGACAATCAACTGCTGGCTGCGGACACGGAGGCAGCCTGGACCGGACAAAACCTTGCCGGATTATTGCCAGAAGAATTGGCGTGCCGGCTTCTGCGGGGAATCGGTTATGTGACGGGACAGGGCATGCTGCGGTTTGAGGAGTGTACATTGGAACTTGACCAGGGACAGCGGATGTTTGACGTGCGGATTGCGCCCTTGAGTTACCGGCGGGCGGGACAGGCAACTGTCGCCTGCTACTGGACCGATATTACAGACCAGAACCGGACAAAAAAACTGCTGGAGTTAACCTATGAAAAGCGGCGGCAGCGGGACCTGCTAAATGATCTGGCCGAGGGGAAAATAGCGCCATCACAGGAACTTCTGGATCAGGCGTGGCAGGTAAAGCTCAATCTGGCGCAGGACTTTTCCTGCTATCTGCTGGCTCTGGAAACCTGGGCAGGTGAGCCGATTGATGACTGGCAGGAACGGCGAGAGGAACTTCAGCCGCTCCTTGAAGCGCTGATGGTGGGGCTAGCCAGCGAACCGGGTGTTATTGTCTGGGAGAGCAAGGACGGGATTGCCATCCTTGCTCCGGTAGAACCGGGCGGAAAGATGGACCAGACCCGGGAACTGGAGCAGGCCGGGTATTGGCAGGAAGTGGTGAGGCAGTATGCGCCAGAGGCCAGGTTCAGCATCGGGATTGCTGAGTTTCATTCCGGCACATTCTGGCAGTTTGCCAAAGTGTACGCTCAGGCCCGCACTGCAGTGGAACTGGGTCGCAAGTTAGGGCTAGAGCAGGTAGTGCATCATTATCTGGATATTGGGGTCTTTCAGTTTTTTCCGGCCATACGGGATAAAAGCCATGTGCTGGATTTTGTTGAGCGGACGCTGGGCAAGCTGGAGGAATATGACCGAAGCCAGGGAACCGAGTTGATCGGCACACTGGAGAAGATCCTACAGACGAATAATCTAAAGCTGGTGGCCAAACAGCTTTATGTACACCGTCAGACCATTCTGTTTCGCAAACAGCGGATTGAAGCGGTGCTAGGGGTTTCGCTGGATAACTTCGAGAGCAGGCTGGCACTGGGGATGGCGCTCAAGTTTCGGCAGGTATACAATGGAAAAGTTTAGGGGTATTATATGTAACCAAAAACAGAAAAGGGTGTCAGAGATTAAGAGAGTATCACACGATAACGGTAAATTAAACAGCTTGGCGTCGTTTTTCTGAACGGCGCCACTTTTGTTTTTAGCGTTCGTTACCAAAGCACATTTATGTAATACTGCATATAATGGCATAAAGTGACTTTTGTATGTAGTATTATATTGGAGGTCAGTGAATGGTTAGAAAATATTATAGAGACAAAATAGAAGGGGTCAGCCCGCGAATTCAGCACCACCATCACCATTGCGTGCAATTTGAAACGCCAAGTCTCTTACTACATGGTAGCTGCGATCAACAAGAAGAAGGGTACTGCCACAAGCCTCCCCAAAAGGAATGCTGCCATTATCCTCACGCAAAAGAATGCTGTTGTGAACCTACGGTTATAATTAACAACTGTTTGGGCTCCAACTTGCCGACAGGTCCGACAGGTCCTACGGGAGTTACCGGCCCGACAGGAGCTACGGGAGCAACAGGAGCAACTGGTCCAACAGGGGCTACCGGAGCCGACGGAGCAACCGGCCCGACAGGAGCTACGGGAGCAACA
>POVV01000311.1_pt1 | contig 35911 bp, 25 predicted proteins | sample 1560271 | NCBI WGS metagenome assembly POVV01 (sample SAMN08337232, study PRJNA429181) | Bioreactor metagenome, whole genome shotgun sequencing project. | biome: cows' rumen and soil; feature: anaerobic; isolation source: anaerobic chemostat enrichment culture, galacturonate as sole carbon... | reverse complement strand
CCTCTCCCGGAGGCAATATGGATTTCCTCAGATTTATTGTATTCGACATTCTGGGCGTAACCCCACTTTTAGTTGGCTTTATTGCATTAATCGGCCTGTTAATCCAACGCAAGCCGATTGAAAAAGTGCTTTCCGGCACTTTTAAAACCATCGTCGGCTTTCTGGTATTCGCCGGCGGCGCTGGTCTGGCGGTGACTTCCCTGGGTAACTTTCAGACCTTATTCAGCGATGGTTTTGGCCTGAAGGGCGTAATGCCGCTGGCTGAAGCGCTAACCGGACTGGCGCAAACCAAATTCGCCATGTGCGTTTCGCTGATTATGGTGATTGGTTTTGCCTGGAACCTGTTCTTTGCCCGCGTGACGCCGTTTAAATACATCTTTCTTACCGGGCAACATAACCTGTATCTCTCCGCGCTGCTTACCGTGACGCTAAAGGCGCTGGGCTACAGCGACATGACGACCATTATTGTCGGCTCGGTGCTGCTGGGGCTCGCCGCCTGCCTCTATCCGGCTATTGCGCAACCGTGGATGCGAAAAATTACCGGTAACGATGAGATCGCCATGGGGCACTACGTCACGCTGGCCTATGCCGCCTCCGGCTGGATCGGTTCTAAAGTCGGCGATCCTAAACAATCTACCGAAAAGCTGAATCTCCCCGGTTGGCTGGGGATCTTCAAAGATTACATTGTTTCAGTATCGATCTCGGTGAGTATTTTCTATTACATCGCCGCGCTCGCGGCCGGAAAAGCTGCGGTCACCGCAGCGGCCGGCGGCATGCACTGGCTGGTTTACCCGCTCTTTCAGTCGCTGACCTTTACCGCTTCTCTGTACATCATCATTACCGGCGTGCGCCTGCTGCTGTCAGAAATTGTTCCGGCCTTTCTCGGCATCTCGGAGAAGTTTATTCCTAATGCCAAACCCGCGCTCGACTGCCCGGTCGTCTTTCCCTACGCTCCAACCGCCACGGTTCTCGGATTTATCTCGTCTTTTGTCGGCGGGCTGGTGGTGATGGGTTTGCTGGCGATCCTCGGACAAACCGTCATTATCCCGGTAGCTATTCCCTACTTCTTCATCGGCGCCACCGCTGCGGTATTTGGTAATGCCTCCGGCGGCTGGAAAGGCGCGATTGCCGGAAGCTTCATCACCGGGATCCTGATCGGTATTGGCCCTGCGCTGATTTACCCGATTATGGAGTCCGTCGGTCTTTCAGGCACCAGCTTCCCGGAAACTGACTTCGTTGCCCTGGGTCTGGTCGTGTACTACATCGGTAAAATGCTGCCCTAAGAAGGAAAGAACATGAACATTGATGAACTGAAATCCCATGCGCTTGCCGCTCGCCGCGAGATAGTCACCATGATTTACGAATCCGGGATTGGCCATCCGGGTGGGGCATTGTCGATAATCGACATTCTTACCTGGCTCTATTATCAGGAAGTCGATCTGCAAGCCTCCCCGCGCTCGCGCGTGGTGATGAGTAAAGGCCACGCCGTCGCCGCGCAGTACGCCATGCTCTATCAAAAAGGAAAGATCGATCGCAGCGAGTTCCATACGTTCCGGCAGATCAACTCGCGCCTGCAGGGACACCCAAGCATTAAATCACTACCGGAGGTCGATGCCACAACCGGTCTGCTGGGTCAGGGGCTGTCGATTGCTTTTGGTATGGCGGCTGCCAAAAAGCGGCGCAACGATCCGCACCGGGTCTTTGCCATCGTTGGCGATGGCGAAATGCATGAAGGCCAAATCTGGGAAACCTTACAGCAGGCTGGTCACATGAAAATGGATAATCTGGTCGCCATCTTCGATTACAACGGCTTCTCCTCCCACGACCCCGTTAATGAAGTCGTTAATCTCGAGCCGCTGGCGGACAAAATCCGCAGCTTTGGCTGGCATGTACTGGAGCTGCACGATGGCAATGATATGCATCAGGTTGCCGATACCCTGATGCTATCCCGCCATCTGAAAGGCAAGCCGGTCGCCATCGTGGCGCACACGACGAAAGGTTCCGGCGTCAGCTATATGGAAAACAACGGCGACTGGCACTCAAAAACCCCGAGCAAAGAACAATTTCAGCAGGCAATGGAGGAGTTACAGTGATGAAAGCACCCCGTGATGAGATCGGTAAAGCCCTGATTGCGCTAAAAGAAAAAGGCTATCCCGTCGTTGTTATCGACAGTGATTTAGCCAGCTCTACCCGTACTGACCAGTTTCAGGCCATCTATCCTGAGGCCTTTTTCGAAATGGGCATTGCGGAAGGCTCCGCCATGAGTTTCGCGGTCGGCCAGGCGCTGGAAGGCTTTATGCCGTTCTATGTTAACTTTGCCATGTTCGTCACCGGCACCGCCTGGACCCAGCTGCGGCAGGCCTGCTACGCCAAAGCCAATATTAAACTCGTCGGTAGCCATCCCGGTATGGATGATGGACCTGACGGCGCTTCGCATCATGCGCTGGAGGATTTAGCGCTGACCCGCGTCCTTCCGGGGTTAACCGTCCTGACGCCAGCAGATGCGGAAGAAATCGCCGAGGCCTTCGAGCAGGCGGCAAAAATAAAGGGGCCCGTTTATATCCGCGTTGCCCGCGAACCGATGCCGGTTCGCGATAAAAGCGTCGTGCCGCGGGTGAGCGATATCGCCGCCATCGCCGATAGCGGCAATGATTTTGCGATTCTTTTTGAAGGGACGGTTCTGGAGCAGGCCACCGAGGGTTATGAAAAGTTGGTCGCCAGCGGCAAAAAGGGCAAGCTGATTCACGTCGCAACCCTTAAGCCCTTTAATCAGCAAGAATTTTATCGGCTGGTTAATGATTGCCCACTTATCGCTACGCTTGAAAATCATACCGTCAACGGCGGCCTCGGCGGGCTGATCGCGGAAACCCTGGCGCAAAAGGCGCATCCGGCGCGCCTTACGCGGTTGGGAACGCAGGATACATTTACCGAATCGGGTAACAGCAGACAGCTAAAAGCGAAATACGGCATTTCGGGAGAAGCGCTGTTTAATGCTCTACGCTAACCACCAGGCGAGCCGGTCAGATGGCGGTCGGCTCGCGCATAAAAGGAATGTGTATGGAAGAGACGCTGTTTTCCGCCTGTCAGTTCACCAGCCACTGCCTGAACTGGCGCAGCGCTGTTCAGCTCGCCTGCTGCCCGCTAGAGCAACAGGGGAAAATTACCGCCGGGTATGCCGGTGCGATTATCCACGCCACAGAGCAGGATGGCCCCTGGTATATACTGAGCCCGGGATTTGCGCTACCGCATGCGCGTCCGGAAGCGGGCGTGCTGAGCAAAAATAGCGCGCTTTCGCTGCTTTGCTGTAGCGAAACCGTTGATTTTCCGGATCATCCCGGAATTCGGCTGATAGTCATACTGGCGGCGGCAGATAGCGAACAGCATATTCAGACGATCCAGCGGTTAGTCTGCTGGCTGGATGAGGGGGATAGACTTCAGCGATTCAGCACGGTGCAAAGCCAGACCGAGTTTGCCGCGCTTCTTGCTTCGCATTAAACCATAGCCAGGGCGTGACCTGGCTATGTTCTGCATAAATCAGGCGTGCGCCACCGGCGTAGGATGGTGGCCCGCTTTGCGCAGCAGCGTCAGCAGATAGATGAATGACACGCTGGCGATCATGATAAACAGCAGATTATCAGAGAAATTCTGCATCAGCATCGCGGTAAGGGTCGGCCCAAGCAGGCTACCCACGGTATAGCTCATTAAGAGCGCCTGGTTCATCGCCACCAGCTGATGACGCTCCACTTTTTCACAAGCCCAGGCCATAGCCACCGGATAGAGCGTAAAGCCGGATGCCCCCAGCACGAACAGCGCCGGCGCCATTGCGGCCTGGCTTAACATTGCCAGACAGCCGAGGATCACCACAAATACCTGAACGCGCAGGACCAGCAGACGCCCGTAGCGATCGGCAAGACGGCCAATCGGCCACTGCCCAACGATACCCGCGCTCACCATTACCGCCATCCAGAAGCCAATGCCGGAATCGCTAACGCCCTGGTGGTTAAGCCATAGCGGCATCAGGCCATACAGCGAACCGAGAACGATGCCGGAAATAATGCAGCCGTTGACCCCATGGCGGGCCTGACGCAGCCGTAGCATTGGCCAGATACGCGCCGGTTCATGCGGTTCATCGGCCTGAGTCGCCACGCGAGCAAACAGCAGCGGCAGGATGGCCGCCAGAGCCAGCGCCGTCACCCACGGCAGAACGCTCATCAGATCCGTCGGCAGTTTGCTGACCATTAGCTGGCCCAGTACCGTGCCGACATAATAAATCATCATATAGGCCGCCAGCAGTCGACCCCGGCTCCGCGAAGTGCCGCTACAGACCAGCGCGCTCTCAACCACCACCCAAATCATCGCGCAGCCGACGCCGGCGATAAAACGCCAGCTGAACCAGCTCCAGAAGCCAATAGTGATACCAAGACCCACGCAGCCAACGGCAAAGATAACCGATGCCAGGTAATAGCTGCGGTTAAATCCCAGACGCTTAATTACCCATCCGGCGAGCAACGTTCCCACCAGATTACCGGTAAAATAGGACGACCCCACCATTCCAACCTGCCAGGTCGGCATATTTTCATGGGCGAGCCAAAGCGGGACGAGCGTATTTAAAACCGCTATCGCCAGAGTCAACAGAAGCAGGCCACAGAGCAGCATTTGCACTGGCCGGGTGTAGATGGTCATGGATATAAACCGTGATGGAGTTCAGATTTCGTGCGCATCATGCCACTGCTGAAAACATTGTCAATCTACCTGAAATCAGGCCTGAAGCGGTTTGCGGGGGAACGATTGAAGTTTTTTATCCAGCGAATCGTCAACAGAATAGATATTTATATTATTCCATTGTTTTTATTAATTTATTAAAAAAAAGCGGTGGGAATATCAGTAGAAATATTTCATGAATCGACCGCACTTTTTATCGCGCCAGAAATCATAATTCTGGCGCGATAAAGGACGATTAGCTGGCGATTGCCATCCCGACGGTCATATGCAGGCCATAGAAGACGCCGCGGCCGATCGCTTCGCCAACCAGCACCAGCGCAAATGCCAGCCCCAGAAGCGGCAATGCGGGCTGATAGCCTTTGAGCTGCGGAGCAATCCAGCATACCAGCGCCAGCACCAGAGCCACCACGCGCCACGCCATCAGCGAACCATAGTTCGGCACCAGCGCCGAGGCCTGCTGGATAGAGCTATGGATTGTTGTCAGCTCCTGACCCTGCATCAGCACCACGGTCACGCTCACCACCAGCGCCAGCAGAGTCACCGCCGGCAGCAGGCGCATCGCCCAACCGTTGACGTCCGCAAAGCGCAGCAGCAGATATCCCAGCAGCGGACCGCCGATAAACATCGTCAGGAAGAAGCTCAGTGGCGTCCAGACCGTGTACCAGGTGGGCACCGTATCGATGGTGTTATAGACGCGGACCATCATCCAGACAAAGATTATCCCGAGCACCATGGTAATAACCAGCCAGAGGTGACGCAGTCCCGCGGGTAGCTTATTCACCACCGCCAGCAGCCAGCCAATGCCGCCGACGGCAAAGAACAGCGCACCGCTGGCGATTTCGTTGCTGAGCGATGAAGCCCCCACGCGATTAAGCGAGTTAAAAGCGCGCATCGGCGACCCAAGATGCAGAGTCGAGGCAATAAAACCTACGCCCATCAGCACCCACAGGCCAAACATACTTCGCACCACGCGCTGCTGCTGTTCACGCGTTAAATCGCCCTTTATTAGCGCCAGAGCCAGTACAATAAATCCGCCCACGACGCACTGACCCAAGACCGTGAAAATAATCAGCGGCCATTCATGCCATCCACTCCCCATCTCACACCTCCTTCGGGTTAGCCAGGTAGCCGGTGGTATCTCCACACGGTCGGCTGTTGGCATTAGGTTTAATCACAATGCTCGGCTTAGTGAAATGCGCCGAAGGCAGCGGCGCAACGGCAGCCAGCTGACCGTGTTTTTTACGCAGCTCTTCAATCGGGCCGAAATCCAACGCGCGCAGCGGGCAAGATTCCACGCAAATCGGTTTTTTGCCGTCGGCGACGCGCTCGTGGCAGCCATCGCATTTGGTCATATGGCCTTTTGTCGCATTGTACTGCGGTGCGCCATACGGGCAGGCCATATGACAGTAGCGACAGCCGATACAGACATCTTCATCGACGACAACAAAGCCATCTTCACGCTTGTGCATCGCTCCGCTAGGGCAAACTTTAGTGCAGGCAGGATCCTCACAATGGTTGCAGGCGATAGAGAGGTAATAGGCAAAGACGTTTTGCTGCCATACCCCGTTATCCTCCTGCCAGTCGCCGCCGGCGTATTCGTAGATACGACGGAAGCTGACTTCCGGCGTAAGGTTTTTATAGTCTTTACAAGCCAGTTCGCAGGTTTTGCAACCGGTGCAACGGGCGGAATCAATAAAAAATCCATATTGAGTTGTCATCGGTTACTCCTTACAGCTTTTCAACCTGGACGAGGTTGCTATGCGATGGATTGCCTTTCGCCAGCGGCGACGGGCGTTGGGTGGTCAGCACGTTAATGCAGCCAGCCTGATCCACGCGGCCTGCGTCCGGGTTATACCAGGCCCCCTCACCCAGCGCGACCACGCCCGGTATCATGCGCGGGGTCACTTTGGCCTCGATATGCACTTCACCGCGATCGTTAAAAATGCGGATCCGATCGCCATTGGCGATACCGCGCTTCTGTGCATCAAGCGGGTTGATCCACATCTCCTGACGGCAGGCGGCTTTCAGTACGTCAACGTTGCCGTAGGTGGAGTGCGTGCGGGCTTTATAGTGAAAACCGGTCAGCTGCAGCGGATACTTTTTCGCCAGCGGATCGTCATAGTTTTCAAACCCAGGGCTGTATATCGGCAGCGGATCGATAACATCCTCTTCTTTCAGCTCCCAGGTCGCGGCAATTTCCGCCAGCTGCGCAGAGTAGATTTCAATTTTCCCTGACGGCGTCGTGAGCGGATTGGCGACGGGATCTTCGCGGAAAGCTTTATAGGCAACGTGGTGGCCTTCCGGATCGCGCTGTTTGAAGATTCCCTGCTTGCGGAATTCATCAAACGGCAGCAGCGCCGGGATCGCTTTACGGGATTGCTCATAGAGGTGACGCAGCCACTCTTCCTGAGTGCGGCCTTCGGTGAAACGTTGCTCAACGCCCATGCGCTTCGCCAGCTCCGTGGTCATCTCATAGATGGTTTTGCATTCAAAGCGCGGCTTGATGGCCCGATCGGCAAAAATCACGTATGACATGTTGCCGCAGGAGGCATCGAGGGCAAAATCCATCTGCTCCGAAGCCGTACAGTCCGGCAGCAGAATATCGGCATATTTCGCCGAGGAGGTCATATGGCAATCAATGACCACAATCATCTCGCACTTCTTGTCATCCTGAAGGATGTCATGGGTACGGTTAATCTCTGAATGCTGGTTGACCAGGCAGTTACCGGCATAGTTCCAGACCATTTTAATAGGCACGTCGAGCTTATCTTTGCCGCGCACGCCGTCGCGCAGCGCGGTCATTTCCGTCCCGCGATCAATCGCATCGGTCCACATAAACATGGAAATACTGGTTTCCACCGGATTATCCAGCGTCGGCATACGTTCAAAAGGCAGGGAGTAAGAACCTTCACGTGCGCCGGTATTGCCGCCGTTAATCCCGACGTTGCCGGTTAAGATTGCCAGCATGGAAATCGCGCGGGAAACCAGCTCACCGTTGGCATGACGCTGTGGGCCCCAGCCCTGAGAAATATAGGCAGGTTTAGCGCTGGCGATTTCGCGCGCCAGCTGCACGATACGCGCCTGGGGAATGCCGGTAATCGTCGACGCCCACTCAGGGGTCTTCGCGATACCGTCTTTGCCCTGACCGAGAATATAGGCCTTATAGTGGCCATTGGCCGGCGCCCCTTCCGGCAGCGTTTTCTCGTCATAGCCTACGCAGTACTTGTCGAGGAAAGGCTGGTCAACGAGGTTCTCGTTAATCATCACCCACGCCAACGCGGAGACAAGCGCAGCATCGGTTCCCGGGCGGATAGGGATCCACTCGTCTTCGCGTCCGGCGCCGGTGTCGGTATAGCGTGGATCGATAATAATCAGCCTGGCGTTGGATTTCTCCCGCGCCTGTTCCAGGTAGTAGGTCACTCCGCCGCCGCTCATGCGGGTTTCCCCGGGGTTATTGCCAAACAGCACCACCAGCTTGCTGTTTTCGATATCCGACGGGCTATTGCCATCGGCCCAGCCGCCGTAGGTGTAGTTCAGTCCCGCGGCAATTTGCGCGGTGGAGTAGTCGCCATAATGGTTGAGATAGCCGCCGCAGCAGTTCATCAGGCGGGCAATCAGGGTTTTCCCCGGTGGCCATGAGCGAGTCAAGGTTCCGCCGAGGGTTCCCGTTCCGTAGTTCAGATAGATGGACTCATTACCGTACTCTTTTATCAGGCGCTGCATATTGCTGGCGATAGTATCAAACGCTTCTTCCCAGCTGATTTGCTCGAATTTGCCCTCGCCGCGTTTACCCACGCGCTTCATCGGATATTTCAGGCGGTCCGGGTTGTAGACGCGTCGACGCATCGAGCGGCCGCGCAGACAGGCGCGAACCTGATGCAGACCGTCGTAGCTATCGTCGCCGGTATTGTCCGTTTCAACATATTTTATCTCACCACCCACCACATGCATCCGCAGCGGGCAGCGGCTGCCGCAGTTCACCGTACAGGCGCTCCAGGTGACCGTTTCGCTGGCGGGATTGAGGTTATCTGCGGCTTGGGCAATGCGCGTGAAGGGTAAGGTAAAAGCGCTGCTGGCCATCGCCAGCCCGCCAATCGCCGTGGTTTTCATTAAACCACGCCGGCTCACCTCAGCAGCCAGTAAAGCATCGGAGGTTTTGGTTTTCATAGATACTCGCTTTGGTTGCTCACAATTAACTTAATGCCGTTATATAGTTATATATACAACGAAATTAACCTTTATTAGTTTTTTATCCTGTTTAATCCAAAGGGAGTATCTTCGTAATCGCGAAGGCGATTATTGCCCGGTATCAAGAAGGGGGTAAAAAAAAAGCGCCCGCAGGCGCTTTTGAGAAGAGCGTTGAAAAATCAGCCGATAAATTCAAGGCCGCGCATATACGGGCGCAGAACTTCCGGGATCTCGATGCGACCATCCGCCTGCTGATAGTTTTCCATCACCGCGACCAGCGTACGTCCGACCGCCAGGCCAGAACCGTTCAGCGTGTGTACGAGGCGAGTTTTCTTGTCAGATTTGCTGCGGCAGCGTGCCTGCATGCGACGCGCCTGGAAATCCCAGACGTTGGAGCAGGAAGAGATCTCACGATAGGTATTCTGCGCCGGCACCCACACTTCCAGATCGTAGGTTTTGCATGCGCTGAAGCCCATATCGCCCGTGCACAGAGCCACTTTACGATACGGCAGACCCAGCAGCTGCAGCACTTTCTCGGCGTGGCCGGTCATCTCTTCCAGCGCCGCCATGGAATCTTCCGGACGTACAATCTGCACCATCTCGACTTTGTCGAACTGGTGCATACGGATCAGACCGCGGGTATCGCGGCCGTAAGATCCGGCTTCAGAGCGGAAGCACGGCGTATGCGCGGTCATTTTGATCGGCAGATCGTCTTCATCAATGATTTCATCGCGAACCAGGTTGGTCAGCGGAACTTCCGCCGTCGGGATCAGCGCGTAGTTGCTGCTGTCGGCTTCTTCTTCCAGCGGACGAGTATGGAACAGGTCGCCGGCGAATTTCGGCAGCTGACCGGTACCGTACAGCGTGTCCTGGTTAACCAGATACGGGACGTAGTTTTCGCTGTAGCCGTGCTGTTCGGTATGCAGATCCAGCATAAACTGCGCCAGCGCGCGATGCAGGCGTGCCAGCTGGCCCTTCATGACCACAAAGCGAGAACCGGTCAGCTTCACGGCGGCGGCAAAATCCAGCCCTCCATGCATTTCGCCCAGCGTGACGTGATCGCGAACGTCAAAATCGAACTCACGCGGGGTTCCCCAGCGGCTGACTTCAACGTTGTCGTTTTCGTCGCGACCGGCCGGAACGTCGTCGTGCGGGATATTAGGGATAGCCAGCGCGATATCGCGGATCTCCGCCAGCAGCGCGTCCAGCTCGGTCTTAGCGGCATCAAGCTGCTCGCCGAGTTTGTTCACTTCCAGGCGTAATGGCTCAATATCTTCCCCGCGCGCTTTCGCCTGGCCAATGGATTTCGATCGGGAGTTGCGCTCCGCCTGCAGGTTTTCAGTTTGAACCTGCAGAACTTTACGACGCTCTTCCAGAGCGCGAAGTTTATCTACATCCAGCTTAAAGCCCCGGCGTGCCAGTTTTTCTGCGACTGCGTCTGGCTCGGTACGCAGCAGATTGGGATCGAGCATGCTTATCCTGTGCTTATCGAATTAATAAAAGAAAAATGGCCGCAGAGCGCGACCACGGAAATAGTGTGACAACCTTACCGCAACGCCTCAATTATCGGTAGCGTTTTATCGGGCTATTTTGATCCTGTTCGGTTAACCAGGCGAGCTTTTCGCCTATTTTGCCCTCCAGCCCCCGGTTTGTCGGCTGATAATAGCGCGTTTGCGCCATTTCCTCCGGGAAGTACTGCTCTCCGGCGGCATAAGCATTAGGTTCATCATGTGCATAGCGGTACGCCTGCCCGTAGCCCATCTCTTTCATCAGCTTCGTGGGGGCATTGCGCAAATGTACCGGGACGTCGTAATCGGGACGTTCGCGCGCGTCGGCCATTGCCGCTTTAAAGGCGGTGTAAACAGCGTTGCTTTTGGGCGCACAGGCAAGATAAACAATGGCCTGAGCAATGGCGCGTTCACCTTCCGCCGGTCCGACGCGGGTAAAGCAGTCCCAGGCGGAGATCGCAACCTGCATCGCGCGCGGATCGGCATTGCCTACATCTTCAGAGGCAATCGCCAGGCAGCGGCGGGCAACGTAGAGGGGATCGCCGCCGGCGGTAATAATCCGCGCGTACCAGTAGAGGGCGGCATCCGGCGCGCTTCCGCGGACCGATTTATGCAGCGCGGAGATTAAATCGTAAAAGCGATCGCCTTTGTTGTCGAAACGCGCGCTGCGCTCGCCGGCAATTTCGGTCAGCAGTTCAACCTGCAACACGCGATTGCCGGAGGCGTCGGTTTCAGCCATATCGGCCATCATTTCCAGCGTATTCAGCGCCCGGCGCGCATCACCGTTGACAAGGTCAGCGATGGCCTTGCGCGTCTCGTCCGGTAGTACAATATTTTGCCCACCGTAGCCGCGCGTTTTGTCGCTCATGGCCTGATTAAGAACCTGTTCGATATCGTCGCTGGTCAGCGACTTCAGCAGATAGACGCGCGCGCGGGATAGCAGTGCAGAATTGAGTTCAAAGGAAGGGTTTTCCGTCGTCGCGCCGATAAAGGTGATAGTTCCATCTTCGATATGCGGCAAAAAGGCATCCTGCTGGCTTTTATTAAACCGATGGACCTCATCGACAAACAGGATCGTGCGGCGACCCGCATTGCGGTTTTGACGCGCGCGTTCAATGGCCTCGCGGATCTCTTTCACTCCGGAGGTAACCGCTGAAATACGTTCAACATCGGCGCTGGCGTAGCGCGCAATGACCTCAGCGAGGGTGGTTTTTCCCGTCCCCGGCGGCCCCCAGAGGATCATCGAGTGCAGGTGCCCGGCTTCAATCGCCCTCGGTAAGGGTTTACCCGGCGCCAGCAGGTGCTGCTGGCCAATGTACTGCGCTAAATTTTCTGGCCGCATACGGGCGGCCAGAGGTTGAAACGCGTTATCGGAAAAATCGAGCGACAGGTTGCTCACGTTCGCCTCTATTTACGTTGATCGTCCACCGTAACCCCTTGCGGCGGCGTAAAGGTGAACTTAGATGCATCCACGGCACCATTTTGTTGCGATTTCAGCTGATAGCTGCTGCGTTGATCGTCCTGTTCCACGGCGCTGAATTGATGAATCGTACCGTCACGACCCACATTGATGGTGAACTGCTTAAGATTACCGCTGCCGTTTTTCGGAGTCAGAACAAAATCGTCACCGTTCTGCTTAATGTTGTAGTTTTGCCAGTCGCTGGCCTGATTACGGGCTATCAGCATAAACGGCGTATTGCTGGTCGCGTCTTTTAACCAGGTGGCGGTGGCCTGCTCAACAAACGGATTGTAAAACCATAGCGTTTTGCCATCAGAAACCAGCACGCTTTCATCTGGCTGAGTCATGTGCCAGTTGAACAGATTTGGCCGCTTGACCCAGAGATCACCCTGCCCGTCCTGAACGGCATTACCGCTGCCGTCGGTGACCTTCTGCGTAAAACTGGAGTGGAAGCTGCTCACTTTATCAAGGCGGCTTTTTAAATCGCTGGCGGCATCCGCCCATACCTGGCTGACAACCAGACCGGACAGTAATGCACAGGTGATTGCGAGTTTTTTCATTATCATTCCTTTATGTGCGTCACTCCCGACGCGGGAGCCTCTTCTGCCAAATTTAGACCCGCTAACGGCGGCTAAACAGCAGAAAAGGCTGATTTTCACTTATTTACCCAGCTTAGCGGTTACTCGAAGGGCGGCGGAGCCAGCACTTCACGGTTACCGTTATGACCCTGCTCGCTCACAATACCCTGGGCTTCCATTTGCTCAATAATACGCGCGGCGCGGTTATAGCCAATGCGGAACTGACGCTGTACCCCAGAAATGGAGGCTTTGCGTTTTTCCGTCACAAAATTCACGGCCTGATCGAATAGCGGATCGAGCTCTTCCCCGCCATCGTAGCCACCGCCGCCGCCTTCGCTTTCGCTGTCGGAGGTGATGCCATCGACATACTGCGGACGACCGCGCGCTTTCCAGTCCTGAACGACAGCGTGAACTTCCTCGTCGCGCACAAAAGCGCCGTGCACGCGCACCGGAATCGTCGAGTTAGGCGCGGAGTAGAGCATATCGCCCATCCCCAGCAGAGATTCCGCACCGCCCTGATCGAGGATGGTACGCGAGTCAATTTTACTCGAGACGGTAAAGGCGATACGCGTCGGGATGTTGGCTTTGATGAGGCCGGTAATCACGTCAACCGAAGGGCGCTGAGTTGCCAGTACCAGGTGGATACCCGCGGCGCGCGCTTTCTGCGCCAGACGGGCGATCAGCTCTTCCACTTTCTTACCAACGGTCATCATCAGGTCGGCAAATTCATCGACCAGCACCACGATATAAGGCTCTTTTTTCAGTACCGGATGGGTTGCATCCATACTGTCGCCAGGCTTCCAGTACGGATCCGGAATTGGCCGTCCCATACGCGCGGCTTCGGCAATTTTCTCGTTGTAACCCGCCAGATTACGCACGCCCAGCGCAGACATCAGCTTATACCGACGCTCCATCTCGTTAACGCTCCAGCGCAAAGCGTTGGCGGCGTCTTTCATATCCGTCACCACCTCGGTCAACAGATGCGGTATGCCTTCATAAACCGACAGCTCGAGCATTTTCGGGTCAATCATGATGAATTTCACATCTTCCGGCTGCGCTTTGTAAAGCATGCTCAGGATCATGGCGTTGACCCCAACAGACTTACCGGAACCGGTAGTACCAGCCACCAGCAGGTGCGGCATTTTCGCCAGGTCGGCGGTTACGGGTTCGCCCGCGATGTCTTTGCCGAGGACCACGGTGAGCGGTGAAGGATTGTCGCGGAATTTCGCGTTATCCAGCACTTCGCGCAGGTAAACGGTTTGCCGTTTTTTATTAGGCAGCTCCAGGCCAACGTAAGGCTTACCCGGAATAACTTCGACTACGCGCACCGCCGCTGTGGACAGGGAACGGGCCAAATCACGCGACAGGTTGGAAATACGCGCCGCTTTCACGCCCGGCGCCAGGTTAAGCTCAAAGCGAGTGATTACCGGGCCCGGTGAGTAGTTCACCACGTCGGCTTTAATGCGGAAATCGGCCAAGCGAGCTTCAACCAGACGCGCCATCTGCTCAAGCGCAAAGGTATCAATCGGCTCAACTTCAGCCGGGGGCGGCGTAAGCAGGTCAAGAGACGGCAGCAGCGTCGTCGGCTTCTGCAACGGGCGACTGTCGCCATTGCGCATCAACAACGGATGAATGAGACTCTCCTGCGGCTGTGGGGCCGGCTGCTGCGGGGCGTGCCCCTGAGAAGCATGCTGCTGCGGATAGCTGCCAGCAGCCTGCTGCGGCATCTGCGGATGTTGAGCCGGCTGATGATGCGCGGATTGATAAGCCTGGTGCTGCACATTTTGCGGTTGCTGAGGGGCGTGCTGATGCGGCATCGGCTGCGGCACGGGCTGCGAATGCTGGACCGGCTGCTGATACTGCGGAGCAGGCTGCTGCACTTCCGGCAATGGCGTGAAGACAGGCTCGCTCGGCGCATCGTCAACTAACGTTTTCATTGGCGAGAATTCATAGTCAGCCGCAGAGAACGGATGCGATCCCGGCGGCTGCTCGCTTGCGTAGCGCTGTTGTTGAGATGCGGCAAACTGACGAGCCAGCTCGGCTTCAGCAGCGGAATCGTCATCTGCAGTTTCATCTTCGGCAGCGTAGCTATCACCATAGCGCTGATTTTGCGCAGCGGCGAACTGACGCGCCAGCTCTCCCTGCTCGAGCTCTGCAACTTCCTCGTCAGACAGCGAATCATCATAGTGCTGATGCTCAGCCTGACGCGCGCGCTCTTCGGCTAACCGCTGCGAAGGCAGCTTGATCCCGTAGGAGGCAAGTTCCCGGCGGGTGGGAACCCGAACGCGATTTGGACGAGGCAATTTCGGGCCAATGCCTTCTTTTACCTGCGCGCGAGGACCGCCCGAAGCCGGGCTAAATAACGGCGCAGCGCCGGATGCGGCAGAAGCGGTTGAGGCCGCGGCGGCGCTAGCTGCAGCCGCACCCGTTGCCTGATGGACCCCGGCCGCCAGTGCGCTCACGGCGGCAACATCTCCCGCCGGTGAAGACGGAGGCGTGATGGGTTTTGTCGCCACCGGACTGACGGGTTCAGGAATCGGCTGATACCAGGCGGCAAGCTGCTCGCGTTCACGCGCGCGTTTCTCTTCTACTTCTTCAAAGTAATACATCGGCGGACGCTGAGGCTTCACCTCCTCTTGCGGAGGCTCAGGCTCAACGGGGGCAGCATAGGGATCGGGCTGCTGCACTGGCGCCTGTTCCGGCTGGTACGCATGCTGCGGCTGCGAGAACGGTTCCGGCTGATAAGCTGGCTGCTGCACCGGAGCCTGCTCCGGATGGTACGCATGCTGTGGCTGTGCGATCGGCTCCGGATGATAAGCTGGCTGCTGCACCGGAGCCTGTTCCGGCTGGTACGCGTGCTGCGGCTGCCATGCCGGTTCCGGCTGATAAGCTGGCTGCTGCACCGGAGCCTGCTCCGGCTGGTACGCGTGCTGCGGCTGCCATGCCGGTTCCGCCTGATAAGCTGGCTGCTGCACCGGAGCCTGTTCCGGCTGGTACGCATGCTGCGGCTGCGAGAACGGTTCCGGCTGATAAGCTGGCTGCTGCACCGGAGCCTGCTCCGGCTGGTACGCGTGCTGCGGCTGCCATGCCGGTTCCGGCTGATAAGCTGGCTGCTGCATCGGAGACGGCTGCGGCTGGTACGCATGCTGCGGCGGTGTCACTGGTTCGGGCTGATAGACTGGCTGAGCGTCGTACCCTGGCAGCGGTTCAGACCATGCCTGCGGAGCAGCGGTATCCTGCGCGGCCACTGCTACCGGATCGGCAATGCTATGGCCGTTCAACAGCGGATCGTATGGGTCAAAATCGCCTGGGCGTGCCGCGCTGACTCCGGAGAACAGAACGTCATCGACATTGGCCGGACGCGCTGCGCTGGAACCAGAAAAGAGCACATCATCAGCGGCAACAGGCGCACCGCTGGCGCTATACTGAATCTCATCTTCCGCATCATCCATCCGCTTACCGGAGAACAGAGCGGCATCAGTTTTACGCCCCATCGGGTTAGCGAATTTTTCGGCCAGGCGCTGGCGACGGGCTAAGGCGCTGCGTAGAATCCGCGCGCGTCGAGAACCCTGCGGCCTGGCGGGTTCATCATCGTCATATTCTTCTTCATCATCTTCATATTCCCCTTCATCAACCCAGGTGTCGTCACGACGGGTACGGTTGCTGGCAAACGTGAGAACAGAAAGAATCACACCGCCGATTTTTTCGGCGATGCTGACCCAGGACCAGCCGGTAAACAACGTCAATCCGGCCGCCCAGATGCAGAGCAGCGCGATTGTGCCGCCGCTGCTGTGCAGCAGAGGTTGCAGGGTGGTGCTCAGCAGACTGCCGATCACCCCACCGGAGGCAAAGTACCAGATATCATCAGCGTTGATAGCCGCCAGCCCACAGGACGTGAGAATCAGCGCCAGCGCACCGATCAAACGCAGCGAGACGGCGAAATAATCGATGTACTCGTCGTTTTCCTGATGACGCCAGGCAAACCAGCAGCCGCCGATAATAATGACCGGAATGGTGTAAGCCATTACGCCAAAAATGAAAAATAGCGTATCGGCTAGCCATGCTCCGGGCGTACCGCCTATGTTATGAATAGGCTCGTGCCACGCCGTTTGCGACCAGCTAGGATCCGAGGGATTAAAGCTGAGTAAGGCCGCCATCAACCAGATGGCAAAAAGGGAGCAAAGAATGAGTAATGCCTCAAGGAGACGGCGCCCGCTACTCAGCTTTGTGAACTTGACTTCTTTGTCTTCGGTGTATTCCTGGCTCAAGAAAGGCTCTCCAGGTATCAGGCTGTTTCCTGCCTTCAGCTAAAACGGACAACAGTGCCGGGTCTCCCCGGCACTGTTGCTGTATGGATTAACAGGAGTGTAATCAAACTACGTCGATTTTGCACCTGTTCCGTGTTAGCGCGTCTTAATTACCAGACGATTACTTTGCTTGACTTCTTCCATTACCACATAGGTACGGGTGTCGTTTACGCCCGGCAGGCGCAGCAAGGTCTCGCCCAGTAGTTTACGATACGCAGACATATCCGGCACGCGGGTTTTCAACAGGTAATCGAAATCCCCGGAAACCAGATGACACTCTTGAATTTCTTCAAGTTTTTGCACAGCGGAGTTAAATTGCTCAAACACATCCGGCGCGCCACGATTCAGAGTAATCTCAACAAATACCAGAAGTGATGCATCCAGATAGTGCGGGTTGAGCAGCGCTGTATAGCCCTGAATAAAACCCTGTCTTTCCAGTCGACGCACGCGCTCAAGGCAAGGCGTCGGAGAAAGTCCCACCCGTTTAGAAAGCTCGACGTTGGAAATACGCCCGTCTTTTTGCAATTCATTCAATATATTACGATCAATGCGGTCGAGATCTTTGCCAGGGCGCTTCTTGCTATCTACCATTATTATTGTCTCTCTGTATTCCTTCCCTACTCCTGTTCCGACTCTGAGCCTTCACTGCCAGAGTCCATCCTGTTATCACCCGTACGACGTTGGGTAACCCAGGGGTACGTGAGAAGCCCGTTGCCTGACGGCAGTCACCGACATCACGCATGGCGTCTGTCCACACCATGCGTAGATTTCGCTAACCCGGATAAAAATGGCATTTGCGTGCATGAAAATTCGCCACACGCGAAACACTGCTTTTCTTCTTCCATGAATGTTTTCGCAAAAGCACAGGGGATTGTCAAAGCAAAACATCGATTTTTAGTACAAGATGCCAGATATTCATAATCCTCCCCGGTTGATTCTCATGTTTTCCTCTTATAATTGTCTCGCTAACAGTAGAATTAGTTATATTCTTCGTTCGTTAAATCGCCGATTAATCGGCAGCTTCTATTGCACATATCGTTAACAAAACCGCCGCGCTCTTTTTTTACGTCCACAAATTCCCTACAATCCAGCCCATGTATGCCAATAAATTATGAGGATCTCATGGGCACGGCCAAACACAGTAAACTGCTTATCCTTGGTTCTGGACCTGCGGGATACACCGCTGCGGTCTACGCAGCGCGCGCAAATCTGCAGCCGGTACTGATTACCGGAATGGAAAAAGGCGGTCAGCTGACCACCACCACGGAAGTGGAAAACTGGCCAGGCGATCCTAACGATCTGACCGGACCGCTGCTGATGGAGCGCATGCATGAACATGCCACCAAATTTGAAACCGAAATTATTTTCGATCATATCAACAGCGTTGACCTGCAAAACCGTCCGTTCCGTCTGGTCGGCGACAGCGGCGAATACACCTGCGATGCCCTGATTATTGCCACCGGCGCTTCAGCACGCTATCTGGGTCTTCCCTCGGAAGAAGCGTTTAAGGGCCGCGGCGTGTCTGCCTGCGCGACCTGCGACGGTTTCTTCTATCGTAACCAAAAGGTTGCCGTCATCGGCGGCGGCAATACGGCCGTCGAAGAAGCGCTCTACCTGTCTAACATTGCTTCCGAAGTGCATTTGATCCACCGTCGTGACGGCTTCCGCGCGGAAAAAATCCTTATTAAACGCCTGATGGACAAAGTGGAGAGCGGCAATATCGTGCTGCACACCCACCGTACGCTGGAAGAAGTGACCGGCGACCAGATGGGCGTAAGCGGCTTGCGTCTGCGCGATACCCAGAATGCGGACAACGTTGAATCCCTCGAGGTTGCTGGGCTGTTCGTGGCTATCGGCCACAGCCCGAACACGGCAATTTTCGCCGGTCAGCTGGAGCTGGAAAACGGCTACATTAAAGTCCAGTCCGGCATCCACGGCAACGCTACCCAGACCAGCATCCCGGGCGTCTTCGCCGCCGGCGACGTGATGGATCATATCTACCGTCAGGCGATTACTTCTGCGGGTACCGGCTGCATGGCGGCGCTGGACGCGGAGCGCTATCTGGATGGTTTAGCCGACGCTTGCAAATAATCTTTACAAGTCAGTAACAAAGGTAAAGAAGGCGACGAAAAGTCGCCTTTATTTTTGCCTCGTTGTAACATTGCCGTGCCCAAAAAACTCATAACTACACCTGCTAAGCGCGCAATGAATAAAACCCGTCAACAAGAGTTAACCCGTTGGTTAAAAGATCAAAGCATTATCTCCCGTCGCTGGTTGATGATTTCCCGCGTATTGGGCGTCGTTAGCGGCCTGTTGATCGTCGCCCAGGCCTGGTTCCTGGCGAGGATCCTCCATCGCATGATTATGGAAAATATCCCCGCAACGGCGCTGCTGCTGCCCTTTACGCTACTGGTGCTGGTCTTTGTGCTGCGCGCCTGGGTGGTCTGGCTGCGTGAAAGAGTGGGTTTTCAGGCCGGTCAACATATCCGCCTTGAGATCCGCCGTCAGGTTCTGGATCGTTTACAGCAGGCGGGACCGGCGTGGATACAGGGCAAACCTGCGGGTAGCTGGGCCACGCTGATCCTTGAGCAGATCGACGATATGCATGACTACTATGCTCGCTATTTGCCGCAGATGACGCTGGCCGCCTCTGTACCGTTGCTGATTGTTATTACGATTTTCCCCATCAACTGGGCCGCGGCGCTGATTCTGCTGGGTACCGCACCGCTTATTCCGCTGTTTATGGCGCTGGTGGGAATGGGCGCGGCTGATGCCAACCGCCGCAACTTTCTCGCTCTGGCGCGTTTAAGCGGCCATTTTCTCGATCGCCTGCGCGGTATGGAAACGCTGCGTATTTTTCATCGCGGCGAAGCGGAGACGGACAACATACGCGAGGCCTCGCAGGATTTCCGCCAGCGAACAATGGAAGTGCTGCGCCTGGCGTTTCTCTCCTCCGGTGTCCTGGAGTTTTTCACCTCGCTGTCGATTGCGCTGGTCGCCGTTTACTTTGGTTTTTCCTATCTGGGAGAGCTCAACTTTGGCCATTACGGCGCCGGGGTGACGTTGATGTCCGGTTTCCTCGCCCTGATTCTGGCTCCTGAGTTTTTCCAGCCACTGCGCGATTTAGGTACCTTTTATCATGCGAAAGCGCAGGCGATTGGCGCCGCCGATAGCCTGAAGACCTTTATGGAAGCGCCGCTAGCGCAGGCAGAGCGTGGGGAAAAGGCATTAAAAGATGATGAAACGGTAAGCCTTGAAGCTCGCGACCTGCTGATTAAGTCTCCCGAAGGGAAAGTGCTGGCCGGGCCGCTGAATTTTTCCCTGCGCGCCGGTGAACGCGTGGTGCTGGTTGGGCAAAGCGGCTCGGGCAAAAGCTCGCTACTGAATACGTTAACGGGTTTTCTTCCCTATGACGGCTCGCTCAAGGTCAATGGCGTCGAGTTAAAGAGTCTGGATGCCGACCGCTGGCGTCGTCTCCTGAGCTGGGTCGGGCAAAATCCACAGCTGCCCGCGGCGACGCTGCGCGAAAACGTCCTGCTCTCCTGCCCTGAAGCCACCGAAGCGCAGCTGCAGCTTGCGCTGGATAAAGCCTGGGTTAGCGAGTTCGTCTCTCTTCTGCCGCAGGGTATTAATACGCCTGTTGGCGATCAGGCCGGCCGGCTGTCGGTCGGGCAGGCTCAGCGCGTCGCCGTCGCACGAGCGCTGCTGGTGCCCTGTCGTCTGCTGCTGCTTGATGAGCCTGCCGCCAGCCTTGACGCGCATAGCGAACAGCGCGTGATGCAGGCGCTGACCAATGCATCAACGCAGCAAACCACGTTAATGGTTACCCATCAGCTGGAAGGACTGGCGAACTGGGATGCGATCTGGGTTATGCAGGATGGTCGAATTGTTGAGCAAGGCAGCTATTCGCAGCTGGCGGCCGCTGGCGGCCCCTTCGCGACCCTGCTCGCTCATCGTCAGGAGGAGATTTAAATGCGCGCATTATGGCCTTACCTGGCGCTGTACAAACGACACAAATGGCTGTTGCTGCTCGGTATCGTGCTGGCGATCGTGACGCTGCTGGCCAGCATTGGCTTATTAACGCTATCCGGCTGGTTCCTGTCGGCATCAGCCGTCGTTGGCGTGGCGGGCATCTACAGCTTTAACTATATGCTGCCAGCCGCGGGCGTGCGCGGCGCGGCAATTATTCGCACCGCGGGCCGCTACTTTGAGCGTCTGGTCAGCCATGACGCCACCTTCCGCGTTCTGCAACACCTGCGGGTCTTTACCTTCAGTAAGCTGCTGCCGCTCTCCCCCGCCGGACTGGCGCGTTTTCGTCAGGGTGAGCTGCTTAACCGGGTGGTTGCAGATGTCGATACCCTGGATCATCTCTATTTGCGCGTCATATCACCGCTGGTAGGCGCGCTGGTGGTGATCCTGGTCGTCACCGTAGGGTTGAGCGTGCTGGACGTCACTCTGGCCCTGACCCTCGGTGGTATTATGCTGCTCACCCTGCTGGTGATGCCGCCGCTGTTCTATCGCGCAGGTAAACCCGCAGGTGAAAGCATAACCCGGCTTCGCGGGCAATATCGCCAGCATCTGACCTCATGGCTCCAGGGACAGGCGGAACTCATGCTGTTCAACGCCAGCGACCGCTACCGGCAGCAAATGGAAAAAACGGAAGCGCGCTGGCTGGATGCGCAGCGTCGCCAGGCTGAGCTCACCGCGCTCTCTCAGGCGCTGATGCTGCTGATTGGCGGAATTGCGGTTATCGCTATGCTGTGGCTCGCCTCCGCGGGCGTTGGCGGCGATACTCAGCCAGGGGCGCTGATTGCGCTGTTTGTCTTCTGCGCGCTGGCGGCGTTTGAAGCGCTGGCGCCGGTAACCGGCGCATTTCAGCATTTAGGGCAGGTGATCGCCTCCGCAAAGCGCATCACGCAAATTACCGAGCAAGAGCCGGAAGTGGCCTTCCCTCAGGGCGAAGGCCAGACGCTGGATCGCGTCTCGTTACGCTTACATCAGGTCACCTTCAGCTATCCGCAGCAGCCCTCCCCCGCGCTGGAGAAAGTGTCATTGCAGATCGAGGCCGGAGAGCATATCGCCATCCTCGGACGAACAGGCTGCGGTAAATCGACCCTGTTGCAGCTGCTGACCCGTGCCTGGGATCCGGCTGAAGGGGAAATATTACTCAACAATCAGCCGCTGGGGCAGTTTAATGAGGCGACGCTGCGCCGGGCGATGAGCGTCGTGCCGCAGCGCGTGCATCTGTTCAGCGCTACGCTGCGCGACAACCTGCTGCTGGCTTCTCCCGGAGCCAGCGATGCCCGGCTTGCCCAAACGCTTGAACGCGTCGGCTTAGCGAAATTACTGGAAGATAGCGGTCTGAACAGCTGGCTGGGTGAAGGCGGTCGTCAGCTTTCCGGCGGCGAGCTGCGCAGGCTGGCTATCGCCCGCGCCCTGCTTCACGATGCGCCTCTCATGCTGCTTGATGAGCCCACTGAAGGCCTCGATGCGACGACCGAAAGTCAAATCCTTGATTTACTGGCGGAAGTGATGCGTGAAAAAACCGTGTTAATGGTAACCCATCGTCTGCGCGGACTGGCGCGTTTTAATCAGATAATAGTCATGGACAACGGGAAGATTATTGAGCAAGGTAGTCACGCAGAACTGCTGGCTGAACAGGGGCGTTACTACCAGTTTAAGCAGCGCCTGTAGGCTACTATTGAATCATTGCCTGATGCGTTGAGGTAAAAATGCGGCTGGTTCAGCTCTCTCATCATTCCATCGCCTTCCCCTCCCCGGAAGGCGCTTTACGCGAACCTAATGGCCTGCTAGCGCTGGGCGGCGATCTTAGCCCGGCGCGTTTACTGATGGCCTATCAGCGCGGTATTTTTCCGTGGTTTTCGCCCGGCGACCCTATTTTGTGGTGGTCCCCCGATCCGCGAGCAGTGCTGTGGCCAGAGAAATTTCATCTCAGCCGCAGTATGAAGCGTTTCCATCAGCGCTCGCCTTATCGCGTCACGCTGAATCATGCCTTTGGTCAGGTTATCGAGGGCTGCGCCGACCATCGCGATGAGGGAACATGGATAACGCCGGGGATCGTTCAGGCATACCACCAGCTGCATGAGCTGGGACATGCTCATTCTGTTGAAGTATGGCAGGGAAAGGAATTAGTCGGCGGGATGTACGGCGTCGCGCAGGGCGCGCTGTTTTGCGGAGAGTCGATGTTCAGCCGTGCCGAAAACGCCTCTAAAACCGCGCTGCTGGTCTTTAGCCAGATATTTTCGCAGGATGGCGGAAAATTAATCGATTGTCAGGTGCTGAATAAGCATACGGCGTCGCTGGGCGCAGTGGAAATTCCCCGCCGCGATTACCTCGACTATCTTTCCGTGCTGCGGACGTATCGTCTGCCGGAGCGATTCTGGGTACCAAGGGTGCTATTTGCAGGAGAAGCATAAATGTTTTCAGCACATTTTTTGTTGGGATGTTATAATTGCGCGGTAGAGTAGCTTCTGCCCGTTGCCCCGCCGCCGTTTGGGAATAATAAGAGTCAGATAACACCCATTGTTCTGTCACTCCCCCTTTACGTTTGCGCCTGTCACCCGGTTTATCCGCGTGAATTACGGGTAATGCGCCAAAACTACTTCGGCGATTTGACGTAAAACTTTACATACTTGCTGAACTTCGGCATTATCTTGCCGGTTCAAAACTACGGTAGTGATACCCCAGAGGACTAGATGGCCAAAGAAGACAATATTGAAATGCAGGGCACCGTACTTGATACGCTGCCTAACACTATGTTCCGCGTAGAACTGGAAAACGGTCACGTGGTAACTGCGCATATTTCCGGTAAAATGCGTAAAAACTACATCCGCATTCTGACGGGCGACAAAGTGACTGTTGAGCTGACCCCGTACGACCTGAGCAAAGGCCGCATTGTCTTCCGTAGTCGCTGATCGTTTTCGCGCTTAACGCGCCAGATGCTGAAGGCCGGGATAATTCCCGGTCTTTTCATTTCTTTTATTCTCACGCCGCTTCCCTCTTCGGCTTTGACGGCCCTGTCTCTGCGCCCGTAATCGCCACGATCACTAAGCTGCCTGTACGGCAGTGAACGTGAGTGAGAGAGTTTGAGTATCGTCACCGTTTTTCTAAGCTGCCTGTACGGCAGTGAACGCTTATTATCTTTCTGGCGATGCGAATATCCATTTCTAAGCTGCCTGTACGGCAGTGAACCGCTACAGCTACAGCCCGGTCCCGCCGCTTGATTTCTAAGCTGCCTGTACGGCAGTGAACGTAATCACCGATTACTTCATAACCAGAATTCTTTTCTAAGCTGCCTGTACGGCAGTGAACTGGCGCCCGGGCAGCATGCCGCCGGAAAGTATTTTCTAAGCTGCCTGTACGGCAGTGAACTTTAATTACCAATTAAATTTTGGTGTTAATCGTTTCTAAGCTGCCTGTACGGCAGTGAACCAGTAGACAGCACGGAACCGGCTTCCTCTTCCTTTCTAAGCTGCCTGTACGGCAGTGAACGTACTGGCCGCACGGCTGGCGCTGCGGGGCGATTTCTAAGCTGCCTGTACGGCAGTGAACGATTCACGTGCGCGAAACTGCGCAGATTCGCGTTTCTAAGCTGCCTGTACGGCAGTGAACTGAAGCCTAACCACTACAACCATCTGATAAAAAAGCCAAAAAACGCCTTCCCCTCTTCACAACCCTTTTTCCGACTTTTATAAAATCACTATCTAAAATCAATAAGATAGAGATTCATCATAAAAAAGGGTTTTAATTAGCGATTGAAAAATCGGCGCGAAAGACCGCGCCGGTTATGGTTTGTTTTAGCACTCGTCAAAAACTCTCACCAACATGCTAAAACCAGGGGATAGTCGCGATATGGCTCAGCCCATAGCTATTGAATGTTCCCGCGACGCGCTGCGCCAGCAGCTCACCGTGACAAATAAATAGCGGAAACTTCTGCCCATTGGAGAGGCTTTTCATATTCAACCAGGGGAGCGCTGTTGACTCTCCCCGCATGCTAAGCAATCGCTCATTTGCTTCATCCTGCGTCAGCCAGCCTTTTCTTACCGAGCGGCGCATCAGCCGCTCGGGGCTGCTTTTTACCTGTACCCGACTGACGCAACGCCATCCTTGTATTTCCCCTACCGGCATTATCTGCCCACTCTGACAATAATCATTCAGCCCTTTACGCCAGAGCGTTTCTTCCAGCGCGCACAGTGCAGATTCATCACCATGTAAACGTAATAATGGCCCCGGCTTGACGGAAAACTCAGGAAAACTGACGCCAATATCCCCCTTGCCTCTGGCTCCTAAAGCGCGGTGCAGTTTGGCAAACAGTGCGGCCATAAGCATCTCTTCGCTAAATTCCGGGTCAGGCAGAACGCGAATATCCAGGAAATAGTCCATGGCAGCCCCTTATTCGCTTTTCTCACCGAATACACCGCCCCGGATAAGAACCGCCATGACATAATGCTGCTGTTCGACGTCTGGCTTAATGCCTTTCGTCACCCAGCTATCCAGCAGGGTATAAAAATCCATCTTGTCCTTCGGCTGACGACAGGCCATACCGCGGCTGGTTACCGAGCCGTACGGCTCTACCGCAATCGCCCCCAGCTCATCAACTTTTGGATGCCAGGTATCGATAGTGCGCAGCGCATTGCCGATCTTCTGCGAGTGAATCCCGGCGATGCCCGCGACCTGATACAGCACGCGACTTTTACTACTGTTGCTATCCAGTACCAGCTCCTGTGACGGAAAGACCTCCTGCCCGGCGCCCAAACGTACTTGCGCCTCAACCGTTAGCATCACCCACGCCTGGCCACATAGCCCCTGTTCGATCAGCGCCGCAAGGGAGGCTATTTCCTCATCGTCCTGAGAGAATTCACGTAATGAATAATCGTGGCCATTAAATACCCACGCCTGCCCCTGCGCGCTCACGCTAACCTGAATCTGCTCAGCGCCAATGCGGTTGCGCCATAGAAAACGCCCATTTGCGAGGTTAGCCGCATAGCGACGAGCCAGTTCGGCAAAACCGTGCTCGCTGATATAACCTTCGATCGTCTGCTGAATCGCATTCTGATAGGCCATATCATTACAGACCGATGGCGTCGCTAAGTTCCCCAGCACCCGCAGGGTGAATACGACTTTTAAGGTGTCGGCATCAGCGGGCAACGCCGCCGTGTCCACTCGTTGCAGATTCGCTTTTTGGATCTCGGCATCCAGCTTTGTTGCATCGCTGGCGATGGCATTTTTAAGCCGGTTCGAGATAGTTCCACGTACCGCTTTTTCCTTAATTTCGATCGGTTGCCAGCTATCGCCCAGCCAGTTCCCCGCATACATCATCGCATCGGAGGTGGCGAGCTTGCGTTCAAATGCCAGTACGGAAGCCGTTTTTACAGATACAGGAGCCTTTGCCATCGTTATGTCCTTATTCTAAATCGTCATCTTCGTTAAATATAAAATCATCATCAGCAACAGGCATTGCAGAACAGTAGTAGCCTGTATCGCTCGTGCGGTAGCGCCAGATAAGCGGCTCAAGGTCAGCTATACGATGTAACCCGCGCCATTCTCCAACGCCATAAACGGCCTCGGTAAAGGCGAACGGCGTTGCGGTATCGCGAACGTTGGCCACTTCTCCCGGCTGGTATAGTCGGGAAATACGTTGATATCCGCACATCAGCGGCACCAGATACCCCGGCTTCGGTTTCGGCTGATACTCCCAGCTCACGCTATCCTCCGGTTCCTGCTGAACGGGCTGATATTTGATCGCCGCAAAGTCAAGCCACGCATCCAGTAAGCTGCTTTCCGGCCTCCGCTGCTGCAGCTGGCGATAGTGCTCCATCAACCACTCGCTGCGATCGCAGAGTGCAAAACCCGGCATCAGACGCCAGAGGATCTTACGCAGCGTTCTTTCATCATCAGGCGCATTAAATATCTGTGGCTCGCGCATCATCACGATACTTCCGCCCGCCAGTTTGTGGCTCTGGCAGAGCGTAAGCAGAGACGAACAGAGCGCCGCTTTGCCATATTCGCCATTGATGATTTCGCCCTGGCATTCAACAAGCAAAGAGACGGTAAGATGCATTCGCCCCTCTTCGTTAAAGGCAGCGGTTTTACCTTCTTTGGTCAGCGGATTACGAGTCAGCGCAAATTGATAGTCGCGCCCGGAGGAATAGGCCTGAATATGGTGTTCATGATTAATCACCGCACAGCCGGTGAAAGAGACGCCAAATTCGCTCACCCTGCGGGAAAGCGCATGAACATACCCTAAAAAGTGGGTAATAGCGGGGAATCCCCAGGTTAATCCTGCCACCGCATTTGCGTTTTCGATGCGAATGTGGGGCAATAAAAGCAGATAGCTCATTTCAGCGCCTCCTGCACAATAGCTTCCATTTCCCGCATCCGTTGACTAAACAGACGCTGAGTTTGCCACTCACGGCGCTCGGCGATCCCCACATCGAGACGCGCTTTATTCAGGCGATAGTTCAGCCAGCGCGCGAAGTCATCCGCGACGCTTCGTTGCCAGTCGCCTTTTTCACGCTCAGAGCGGAATGTCTCGTCTGTTTTGCTACGCCAGGGATCGAGCCAAAGCTGCTGGTGGAGAGGTAAATCCGGGCTGTTAAGCGTCCATCCCTGCCACGCTTCCTGCTGGTACGTCGCTGCATGAAGAAATAACAAATCAATCAGTTCATCAACATAACCCGCCCGAGCGTTGCGGATATGGCGATTATTGTTATCAGTCTTCTCTTTAAGTAGAGAAACCATCCGGGAAACAGTGTCGGTTGCCGCTCGGTTAAAATCGCCGCGTAGTGCAAAGAGACTAGTCAGATTTTGCGGCGCCTTATCGAGCATTGTCCATTTTGGCGGCTGCGACGGCAGCAGCCAGACCCGCCCACCGCGCGAGCTGTTTAACGCCGAAATATTCTGCGGTTTAGTGCCGCCAAAATGCATTTCGGAAACATTCGGATAGCGCACATCGGGCTGCGCATGCCATTTGCCCGCCCGGCGAGCTTCACGCGCGGCTTTTGCTTGTTCGCCAAATCGTGCTGCCACCATTTTTTCATGCATCGCCTGCGCCAGCGAGGTGGCAAATAGCGGAGATAGCAGGTGATAGCCGCCATCGACTGGAAAGTAAATCTGTTTGGCAAGCTTATGCGAGGCGGGTTGAGCAGGCGTTAACGCCTGAGAGAATCCTTCCATCCACAGTGCCAGCTGGGCGTCGTTTTCAGCAAAGCCCATCAGAGGACTACGATCGCCGCGTTTCAGGCAGGCCAGCAGCGAATCGCCGCCCACTTCGGTTTGCAGCAGTTTTGCCACGTCCAGAGCAGCCGCGTTGCCCACCGCATCCGCCGCCACGTTAGCCAGCACAGCTGTACTTAAATAGCCCTCATCGCCCACCGTTTCGCGGTAAATGCTGCTGCTTTTTGAGTCACCGTGGGTAAACTTCGCCGCATGAGTGACAAGGCTGATTTGCCCAGCTCGTCTTGCCGCATCCGTCAGCCAGTTGCGCGGCTGATACTTCACTTCAAGCTCCTGACGCTCCTGCGCGATAGCGCCGGCATCCTCGCCTTGAGCCAGCCGTTTCGCCGCCTCTTTTTCAAAGGCGTCTAATTTGGGCTGCTTTCGTGAAGCGATGTAGTCGATGATGAAGTGAGTCAGTGCTTCGGTTGTCATAGCTGCTCCTGACATTGTTAATAAATCTCCCTGTAAACACCCAGCCACGGGTGATAACTCCAGTCGCTGGTTGCATCCTCTTGACTATTTTCCGGCACCCGAATTTCGCCAAACAATGCGCCAACGCAGTCGATTTCAATTCCCTGCGCCTCTGCCTGCGCCAGCATCTCTTGCTGGTAATCCACTGTCCCCCAGCAGGTGACACCGTCGGCAAACTTCAGCAACTGCAACTTAAAATTGCCTGAGGGTTTGACGCTTCCGTCCTCAGCATAAAAAGCAAAGCAGGGCTCGCTATCTTCATCATTCATATGAAGGAAATAGGATTTCTCAGGCTGCGACTGGCGGAACGGCGTTTTACGCTGCATCCAGCCGCTCCAGCTAAGCGAGCGCCGCCACCAGTCCGCAGCAATCAACCGCTTGCTCTTACTGCTAAGTAATTCCTTATGAAGCCGCGCATGCTCCAGCGCAGCCAGCTTATTGTCGCCCTTAGCTGGCAAAATCCGCGGTAGCGCATTGATGGTCTGGTAATCCTGCAGCGGCAGTAGATTAAGCAAGTCGTGGTCGGATAAAAGATTGTCGCGATCTTCAAACCCGGGTTTGCAAAAGACCGGGGATAGTTTTCGTAACGCCCGAATATTATGGCTGAGGATCGCCAGGTTCTCGCTCTCGGGAAGCTGCCGACGATGGCGCTGGATACGCCCTGCAAACTGAATGATGGAGCGCATTGAGCTGGGTTCAATAATGCCCCAGCTGGCATCCCAGTCACGTCCGACCTCCATGACGGAGGTACCGAGCACGACGAAAAGATGATGCTTTTCCGGACGACTGCGCAACGCTTTTTCAATATCCGGATGCTGCCAGAGCCTGGCGGGCTGATGACGCATAAATGCTTGATCCAGTCTCGCTTCAATGGCTGACCGAACCATCAGCGGATGTCGACTGTGATAAACGCAGTAATGAATGCAGACGTCTTGCGGAGAGGATATCGCGAATAGCGCTTTCGCTACGGCGACCAGCGGATCGATATTGGCAAATCTCACCAACCCCAGCGACACGGTTTTACCGTTGCTGTGCGGTTCGTTATGCGCCTGATGCAATGACAGCATTTGCGTATGAACGGTTTGCGTAACCCGGCTAATCACATCTTCTACTGTACCAGGCTCCGAAGATAGGGAAGCGATACGGCCAAAATGCAGCCTGGGTTTCTCCGCCAGCATTTTTGCTCGCCGCTCAATAAACAGATTGTGCGCCTGACGGAAAGAGAGACCGTCAGCAATCTGTTCTGCGCGGGCGTCTTTCTCATCAAACCAGGCGCAACAAATATTGACGGGCCTGTCGCTGACCCCACATGACGCCTGCCATATTTTTCGCCCGGCCAGATAAGCGGCAAATAGCGCCTGGATAAGATCGGGCGGAAGCGTCGCGGATGAGAGCAGAACGCGGCTTCCCAGCATCCCGGCCCAGTTCACCAGGCGGCATACCGCATGAAGATCGTTGATATTAAAGTCGTCCGGCTCATCCAGCACCAGATCGCTGGTAAGCAGACGCAGCATGGCCGGTAGCTGCTTTCCACCACGTACACCCTCCGTGGCCGGGATCAGATGGTCAATGGTGGCAACCAGCACAGGCGAGCTGACCAGAGCAGAAAGCTTTGCATCCCCGCGTAACCATTTTTCCAGAATCCCTGCCTGGGTACTGCCCGCATAATGAACATAGTGCAGCTCCTCAGATAAACTCCGCTCAGAGGTACTGCCGCGGTCAGGCTCCTCTCTCTTCGTCGATTGCCATAATTCCTTCACCGCCCTCGAACCAACGAGCACCGCCAGGTCATCGTCATCCAGCTTCAGACGGCTGCGCAACGCGTCTCCCGTCTGCAATGTCAACGTCCGCAAGCCAAGGGCAATGGTAAAGCGACAGCCTTCCTGTTGATCTGCAAGCGCGTACATCATTCGCGCATTGGCAAAGGTTTTACCACAGCCGGTTGAAGCCATATTGACGCCAAAAAAACCGTTTTCCCGGCTCCGTTCACGTAGTGTGGAAGTTACGTCCCACGCTTTATTTTGCCAGTGAAAAATCGGGTTTGCGGCCCGCTCACGAAACCCTTTATGTCGCGCAATCGCCGGTAGCGATGAACGAACGCGCATCAGCTGTCGGCCCAAAAGCAGCGCATGATGCGCTACGCCGCAGAGATGTTCATCCACTCGCTGTTTCAGCGCCCCGCTGCTGCGATCGCTGTTGGCCCACTGGCGATACTCCGGATCCTGCCATCCGGGCTGCGGATTGCTGGCGGAATAAAAATGATCGGCCAGCATCAGGCAAAAACGCGCCATATGTAGCGTAAATGGCTGGTCCATCTGGCCCCACTGTTTTAAAGCCGCGCTATTTCGGGCACGCCGGGTTATCTGCCGCGCCTTTTCTCGCCAGGTCATACTTTGCAGCGGCGTTCCCTGGCGGAAGGTCCAGACCTTATGAAAATCCGTATCCCGCCAGCTTTCATTTCTGTGATTTAGCGAATTCCAGCTGGCGTTAAGCTGAGTTTCCAGCCAGCTCTCACAATGGTTGAGCAACGGTTCATTATCACCATCCAAATTATCAGGCAGGCGGTGATGTGAAAGGATGAGCCAGGCAACGGCCCTGGCAAGCGGGGGAAGTGTGAGGAAAGGACTATTGGAAAATCGCGGGTTGTCTTTAAGCAATCTACCCAGCAGCTCAGTTTCATCAACTGGCGAAAGCGCTCCGAGCTTAGCCAGCCACCCATCGTCATCTTGATCGCCGACAAAGGCCTGAAACAGGCGAACCGAAATCCATTCATGCCGGTAAGGCTGATAAGTCTTTGGACTTTTCCCGGACAGGCTTTCCTGAAAGCCGCGGCCCGCTTTACCGAAATCATGAAAAAGTCCGGCAATCGCGGCCAGCAAAGCGATACTTTCACCACATTGCCAACGCAAACCTTCCTCAGAAACCCATACCGAACGCGTGGTACGGTGAGTCGGCACTTTGCCTTGCGCATTAAAGCGGCGTGGATTTCCGACTATCCACATTAGCTCGGACTGCCCGCTCTTTTTTAGCCAGTGGCAGGCAACTGCCGTATTGCGACGAGCGGACTTGCGTAACAATTTGCGCAGTGTTGCCAGCCCTTCCATCGTTATGGTGGTTTGCCAGGCGCTGGTTCCAATCCGCTCAGCAAACCGATCAATAATGCGACAACTCTCTTCTCTGGCTTTTTTTGTGCATTGCGAAACGATCAGCACGTTCATTCTGCGCTCCCGCCCACTGCGGCAGCGGTTTCCTGAAGGGCGGTAATCATTAAATCGAGGGCATCTGACTGCTGGAAATGATTAATGCAGGCGTGTCTGAAATCTCTCTCATCATCCCCCTGCATGGCGGAGATAAATGCCTGAGGCATAATTAGCGCATCTTTTATTAAATCGGCAAGGTCAAAGACCAGCCCTCCGCGCCGGGTTTTACCATGCATTACTGCCAGGCCGTGAGGAATGCCGGTAACCCACGCCGCCACCGCGGCAAGCCCGTATGCCAGATAGTTTCCCTGATCCAGAAAGCGATTTGCCAGATCCAGCCCTCCGCCACGCTTTGCTCGTTTAAAATCCCCATAACCGGAGGTCTGCGCGGCAAGTTTGTATAGCGCTTTGGTGAGCTGTGCTTCCTGAAGCATCAGCGCGGTATGGCTATCCGCCTCCGCCATACCTGAACGCGCACGTTCCGTTAATCCCAGCAGCTTTTCTTTATTGACTGGAAATAGCGACTCGCGCTGCATTCGGCTGCCGAGCCAGTGTTTTTCCAGTTGCGCGAGGCGAATATTCTGGAAACATTTCGCCGCTTCCAACCGCTTAATCTCCGTAAACCAGAATGAAACCCACCGCTGTAAGTACTCAGTTGGTCGATATTCGCTTTGCGGGGACAGCCAGGAAACGTCAATATCGACTTCATTAGCGGCATAAAGAGGCGTGCCATCCGTACCGCAAAAACCGACCATTACGCCCGCTCGGGCAAACTCACGCATTGCAGCCTGGCTAACGGAGGTTCCCATTCCCAACATAATAGCCGTTGTATTTGCTATTGGGATATTCCAGTAAAATGACTCTTTTCCCTCGCTCGTAACATATTCCACGCGGCCGCCGTTGACCTGAACCCGACACTTTTCCAGATAATAAATATTGGCGCGCTTCGAATGGAGAATCGTTTTTAAATCCGACGGGGCAATATAGTTCGCGGGCATAGTCACATCCTGTGGCTCAGTGTCGATAGCTGTTTATAAAAACAGTATATTAGAGGTAATACGTTGACATTCATCGCAAATTGCAAAATAGCCTATTATTTTGGCAAATTCTTTAGAATCGTTTTAGCCTGCACCGCAGTATGGGCAAGCTCTTTTCTAAGCTGCCTGTACGGCGGAGAACTTTACCGCTGTCGCTTTCCGGCTCGGCGGGCATTTCTAATCTGCCTGCACGGCAGTGAACCTATACGGCTACGCCGCTCTCGGCGATGTCGATTTCTAAGCTGCCTGCACGGCAGTGAACTTATTCAGCGATGTGCCTGGTAGCGTCTTTACTTTCTAAGCTGCCTGTACGGCAGTGAACCTGGTTAAGCGTCGTATCGCGGTATGGCCGAATTTCTAAGCTGCCTGTACGGCAGTGAACCCACCATGCAGCAAAAGCCGACATGCGGTTACTTTCTAAGCTGCCTGTACGGCAGTGAACCTTCTGGTAATGGCCTACACATCATTATTAAATTTCTAAGCTGCCTGTACGGCAGTGAACTATTTTCCGGTATTCATTGCGGCTATAGCATCTTTCTAAGCTGCCTGTACGGCAGTGAACTTTATGCGCAAGCGCGACCGCCGGCGCATTACTTTCTAAGCTGCCTGTACGGCAGTGAACGTCATCACGCCGCCCTGTTTTGTAATGTACGTTTTCTAAGCTGCCTGTACGGCAGTGAACGTTAATACAAAACCTATACCGTCATATTTTCCTTTCTAAGCTGCCTGTACGGCAGTGAACAACAGGCTCGCAAATGCGGGCCTTTTTTATGATTTCTAAGCTGCCTGTACGGCAGTGAACTATCAGGGCGGCGGCATGCTGGGCGCGGTCGGTTTCTAAGCTGCCTGTACGGCAGTGAACCTGACAACGATTCCGAAACGCGGTCACCGAATTTTCTAAGCTGCCTGTACGGCAGTGAACCTAGAAATTGAATTACCGCCTAATTGTGAAATTTTCTAAGCTGCCTGTACGGCAGTGAACAGCTATGCAACAGCAAGCGCTTTAACATTAAATTTCTAAGCTGCCTGTACGGCAGTGAACTAGGCTCGCGTCCATAAACTTCTTGTTAATTCTTTCTAAGCTGCCTGTACGGCAGTGAACCATTAGTAGACGGATTATAAGGAATTTTTGTATTTCTAAGCTGCCTGTACGGCAGTGAACTCTTTCCATTTCCGCCAGAGCGCTCATTACGTTTTCTAAGCTGCCTGTACGGCAGTGAACTGAACGAACGACACCCTACCATATTGTTATCATTGAAATTAATCAACAGCCCCTCTCTGCTACCATAATTTCACGCCAGATTTTCTCTTTAATAAAATCAATAGCTTAAAAAAGGGGAATAAAAAAGGGTCCAGGACATCGGCATAAAAAAACCGGCCCTGAGGCCGGTTTTGACGTTTCACGCAAGCGACTTAATGTGCCGCTTCCGGTTTGTGCTTTTGCGCACTCTGGAAGGCATAGGTCAGCGCGTTTTTCTCTTTGTCCAGCTCAACGATCACCTGACCGCCGTCAACCAGTGAGCCAAACAGCAGCTCGTTAGCCAGCGGTTTTTTCAGGTTGTCCTGAATCACCCTCGCCATCGGACGCGCGCCCATGGCCCGGTCGTAGCCTTTCTCGGCCAGCCAATCGCGGGCTTCCTGGCTTACTTCCAAAGAGACGCCTTTCTGATCCAGCTGGACCTGCAGCTCAACGATAAACTTATCCACCACCTGGTGGATAACCGTCGTGGACAGGTGATCGAACCAGATAATGTTGTCGAGGCGGTTACGGAACTCCGGCGTAAAGATCTTTTTGATCTCATCCATCGCATCCGGACTGTTGTCCTGATGGATAAGGCCAATCGATTTACGCTCGGTTTCACGCACGCCGGCGTTGGTGGTCATCACCAGCACCACGTTGCGGAAATCCGCTTTGCGGCCGTTGTTATCGGTCAGCGTACCGTTATCCATTACCTGCAACAGCAGGTTAAAGACGTCCGGATGCGCTTTTTCAATTTCATCGAGCAGCAGTACCGCGTGCGGATGCTTAATCACCGCATCGGTCAGCAGCCCGCCCTGATCGAAACCGACGTATCCCGGAGGCGCACCAATTAAGCGGCTGACGGTATGACGTTCCATATATTCGGACATATCAAAACGCAGCAGCTCAATACCCAGCGACTTCGCCAGCTGTACAGTAACCTCGGTTTTACCCACCCCGGTAGGCCCGGCAAACAGGAAAGAGCCGACAGGTTTGTGCTCATGGCCAAGCCCGGCGCGCGCCATCTTGATCGCTTCGGTTAAGGCCTCAATCGCTTTATCCTGGCCAAAGACCAGCATTTTCAGGCGATCGCCAAGGTTCTTCAGCGTATCGCGGTCGCTGCGGGAAACGCTCTTCTCAGGAATACGCGCAATTCGCGCCACCACGGACTCAATATCCGCCACGTTGACCGTTTTCTTACGTTTGCTCACCGGCATCAAGCGCGCGCGCGCGCCAGCTTCGTCAATCACGTCAATCGCCTTATCCGGCAGATGACGATCGTTAATGTATTTCACCGCCAGTTCCACCGCCGCACGTACCGCTTTCGCGGTGTAACGCACGTCGTGGTGCGCTTCATACTTCGGCTTCAGACCGTTAATAATCTGCACTGTCTCTTCCACGGAAGGTTCGGTGATATCAATTTTCTGGAAACGACGCGCCAGCGCACGATCTTTCTCAAAGATGTTGCTGAACTCCTGGTAGGTCGTCGAACCGATAACCCGGATTTTACCGCTGGAAAGCAGCGGCTTAATCAGGTTAGCGGCATCGACCTGCCCGCCGGAAGCCGCGCCCGCACCAATGATAGTGTGGATCTCATCAATGAACAGAATACTGTTGGTATCCTGCTCCAGCTGCTTAAGCAGCGCTTTAAAGCGTTTTTCAAAATCGCCGCGGTATTTAGTGCCAGCCAGCAGCGAGCCAATATCCAGTGAATAGATAGTGCAGTCGGCCATCACTTCCGGTACGTCGCCCTGCACGATACGCCAGGCGAGACCTTCGGCAATTGCGGTCTTACCGACGCCGGATTCCCCCACCAGAAGCGGGTTGTTCTTGCGACGGCGGCACAGAACCTGAATAGCACGTTCCAGCTCTTTCTCGCGGCCGATCAGCGGATCGATACCGCCTACGCGGGCAAGCTGGTTGAGGTTGGTGGTGAAGTTTTCCATACGATCCTCCCCGCCTG
>POVV01000310.1_pt1 | contig 35918 bp, 33 predicted proteins | sample 1560271 | NCBI WGS metagenome assembly POVV01 (sample SAMN08337232, study PRJNA429181) | Bioreactor metagenome, whole genome shotgun sequencing project. | biome: cows' rumen and soil; feature: anaerobic; isolation source: anaerobic chemostat enrichment culture, galacturonate as sole carbon... | reverse complement strand
TATTCATTCTATTTTTAAAAGTTACTTATTAAAATGTATTCCCGACGAATCACTTCGGCGGGAATACCACACATTGAACACTTACAACGGCATATTGCCGTGTTTCTTAGGCGGATGGGTCTGATTCTTGTTTTGAGCCATCTCCAACGCCCGAATAAGTTTCGAACGAGTCTGCCGGGGTAATATCACTTCATCGATAAAGCCTTGTTCGGCAGCTCGGTAAGGATTTGAGAACTGCTCTTTGTACTGCGTCATGGCAGCCTGCCGCTCGCTATCGGAGTGCTTCTTGTAGAGAATATTAACAGCTCCCTCCGCTCCCATCACAGCTATTTCGGCCATCGGATAAGCGAGATTTATATCCGATCCGGTGGTTTTGCTCGACATCACGATGTAGGCTCCTCCATACGCCTTACGGGTGATCAAAGTAATTTTGGGTACGGTGGCTTCTGCGTAAGCATACACAATTTTAGCTCCGTGGCGAATGATGCCGTTATGCTCCTGCATGCATCCGGGAAGAAAGCCGGGCACGTCTTCGAACGTAATTAGAGGAATGTTGAAACAGTCGCAAAAACGAATGAAGCGGGCAGCCTTGTCCGAAGCATCAATATCGAGTACACCGGCCAAATAGGCGGGCTGATTGGCTACAATACCCACCGAACGACCGCCCAGACGAGCAAAACCAATCACGATGTTCTTGGCAAAATGGGGCATTACTTCGAAGAAATAATGATTGTCGACCACCGGCTCGATGATGTCTTTGATATCGTAGGGAATGTTGGGATCTTCGGGAATGATGGTTTGCAGCGACTCTTCTTCTCTGCGTGGATCGTCTCCGGTAGCCACAACGGGAGCATCTTCCATATTGTTGGAGGGGAGAAAGCTGAGCAACTCGCGCAGACTCATCAGCGTCTCCTCTTCGGATACAGAGAGAAAGTGAGCCACACCGCTTTTGCTGCTGTGCGTATAAGCACCACCCAGCTCTTCTTTGCCGACTTCTTCGTGAGTAACAGCTTTCACTACTTCGGGGCCGGTGATAAACATATGACTTTGTTCTTTAACCATAAAGATGAAGTCGGTCAGTGCCGGAGAGTAACAAGCTCCGCCTGCACACGGACCGAGAATGGCAGATAGCTGAGGAATCACCCCCGAAGCAAGCGTATTCTGGTAGAAAATAGAGGCATAGCCCGACAGACTCCCTACCCCCTCTTGTATACGTGCTCCGCCGGAGTCGTTCAACGCAATAACAGGAGCACCGTTTTGCAGGGCCAACTGCTGTACTTTAACTATCTTGGCGGCATTGGTGGCACTCAACGTACCTCCATAAACGGTAAAATCATAGGCATATACAAACACCTGCCTGCCGTCTATCTTACCGTAGCCGGACACAATTCCATCGCCGGGGATATGGCTTTTGTCCATGCCGAAATCGGTACAGCGATGTACTACAAATTTATCCAGTTCTGTAAATGAGCCCTTATCGAGCAACATCTCAATGCGCTCGCGAGCAGTCATCCTACCACTGAGGTGCTGCTTCTCGATTCTCTCTGTACCACCACCCAACGAGGCGAGGCGATCCAACTCTTCCAATGATTGGTATCTCTTTTCTGTTTCCATCTTCTACGATTCTTTGATTATGTCTACCACCAGTAACACTTGGTTGCCGGCAACCGAATCTCCTTCGGCTACTGTTATCTCTTTGACCACACACGCGGAGCTCACTTTGAAGTTGCTTTGCATCTTCATGGCTTCGATCACCATAACGATCTCTCCTGCTTGTAGCCGGTCGCCTACCTTGACCGGTATGCTGATTACTTTGCCGGGCATGGGCGAAACGATCTTGTCGTCCTGCCGTTCTTCGCCCGCCTTACGCATACGCAGATAGCGTGCTTGGGTATCGACCAGGTTGATGTTGTACGAACGAAAGTGCGTATTCACCCGGTAACTCTTTCCATCCTCGCCACGAAGCAGTTCGGCATTGTAAGAGCGGTTGCGGTGTAGTATGGAGCAGCTTCCGTTTTCGGCCATCGTAACATCGGCTTCGTAAACCACTCCGTCGATGCTGACTTTTATCTTATTGCCTTCTTTTTCGAGCAAAGAGACATCGGCCACTCTGTTTCCTATATGTATTTCCATGAGGCGTTTTTATTTGTTTAAATTCGTAATACCCCTTTTTGCAGACCGAAAGCACGCCAACGACTGATGGGTCGATTGTCCGACAATTGGTTCAGGGATTTATTCTCTTCCAGATTCATGAGGTAGTCCATATAAGCGGCAATCAGGGCAATGTTTTCCGTTTCCTCTTCCGGGATGGTCATGGCTGCGTTGAGTGCTTCCTGATGTTTTTCTATAAAAAGAGTATTGTAATGCCCCTTTACAAAATCGGTCGTATCCATGATGCGACGCAGGTAACCGATGTTGGTTTTGATACCGGCGATCTTGTATTCATAGAGTACACGCCTCATCCGCTCAATGGCATACTCACGTGTAGTGGCCCACACGATGAGTTTACCGATCATCGGGTCGTAAAACAGGGGGATTTCGTAACCTTCATACACGTAGCTGTCTACGCGGACTCCGATACCGTTGGGTTCGCGCAGCAGACTGATTACTCCGGGGGCAGGCATAAAGTTGTTTTCGGTATCTTCGGCACAGATGCGGCATTCGATGGCGTGTCCGCGTTGCCTCAACTCTTCTTGGCAGAAGTGGAGCTTGTCGCCATTGGCCACACAAAGTTGCTCCTTCACCAAGTCTACCCCGACCACCTCTTCGGTAATGGGATGTTCTACTTGCAAACGCGTATTCATCTCGAGAAAATAGAAGTTTCGCTCTTTGTCTACCAGAAACTCAATGGTTCCTGCTCCGATATAGCCCACTGCCTTGGCTGCTGCCACGGCCTTCTCTCCCATCTTTTGTCTGAGCTGCGGGGTAAGAAAGGGCGAAGGACTCTCTTCGATTATCTTCTGATTGCGACGCTGAACAGAACACTCGCGGTCGAAAAGATGCACCACATTGCCATCTCTTCGATTATCTTCTGATTGCGACGCTGAACAGAACACTCACGATCGAAAAGATGCACCACATTGCCATGCATATCGCCCAGAATCTGAAACTCGATGTGGTGGGGTTCTTCTACAAACTTTTCCAGATAAACGGTATCGTCGCCAAAGGAGGACATGGATTCGGAGCGGGCGGTTGTAAACGCCTCTTCGACCTCCTCTTCGCAACGGATAAGCCGCATACCTTTGCCACCTCCACCCATAGAGGCTTTCAGCATCACGGGAAAACCGATCTCGCGACACTTATCAATGGCTTCTTGTACGTTCGACAAGGGACGCTCAGTGCCCGGTACTACGGGAACACCGGCAGCAATCATCCGTTTGCGGGCAGCTATTTTATCGCCCATCGCTTCCATTGTCTCAGGGTCGGGGCCGATAAAGAGAATGCCTTCGTTGCGACAGCAGCGGGCAAAGACAGCATTCTCGGACAGAAAGCCATAACCGGGATGTATGGCATCGGCGCGACTCATGCGGGCTACTTCGATTATCTTTTCGATATTCAGATAGCTCTCTTTCGAAGCAGCCGGACCAATCGGGTATGCTTCGTCGGCATACATTACATGCTGTGCCGTACGATCGGCTTCGGAGAATACAGCAACCGTGCGTATTCCCATTTCACGACACGAACGCATAATACGCAGGGCTATTTCGCCCCGATTGGCAATCAATACTTTACGAATCTTCTTTTTTCGTTTAAAACCGGGATTTACTTCATCCACATAGAAGTATTTCTGAATAGTTTCCAAACAGTCGTGACACAGACAGTTGGAGAAGTTGTCTTGTAAATAAGCACGTTGAAGCGCATCCATGTGGATGGTTGTACACTGGCACGATGCCATGGTATCGTGGTGACAATCAAAGATTGCACTACAACGTGGACATACCTTTTTCATAGGCATTTCCTCTCATACATAATTAGTAGTTACTTTTTTCGTACTGCCTCCCTAACCCACGAGTAGAAACAGCCTTTGATGAATGGCAGGTCTTCTGACTAACTCCTCTCCCGAAGCCTTCCCGGTCTGTATACGACCAGTGGCAAAAGTGTGTTTCAGGATATTGAATGGAGCTTCACAGCAGCGGGACTGTTCGGGATTTACACCCGATTCCCTTTTAATCCGCATAACCGGAATGGATATACGGAACCAATTCGGGGGCAAAGATAAAGAAAAACTAATAGCCACCAACAGAAGAAACAAAAAAAATCGGGAGCGACCGTGATTCTACATACATGGTCGCTCCCGCTCGTTTCTTGGTGGTACGAACTACTTCATTGACCCGCCCATAATATCGAGCAATTCATTGGTAATGGTTTGCTGACGGGTTTTGTTATATTGCTTCGTTAACTCCTGAATCAGCTCATTGGCATTGTCGGTAGCTATTTGCATAGCCATCACGCGTGCCGCATGCTCCGAAGTATTCGAGTCTATCGCAGCCGTAAATATCTGCTGGCAGAGTACAGTGGGGATTAAATCGGCAATCACTCGCTCGGCCGAAGGCTCGATGATGTAATCGTTGACCAGCTCCCGGTCTGCATGCTCTTTCGGAATGCGAGTTAGGTCGATAGGCAGGTAACGTTCGCAAAGAAGCAGTTGCACACCCGACGATTTGAAGTGATGATAAATCAGATCTACCCGGTCCTCGGCCGAAGGCTCGATGATGTAATCGTTGACCAACTCCCGGTCTGCATGCTCTTTCGGAATGCGAGTCAGGTCGATAGGCAGGTAACGCTCGCAAAGAAGCAGTTGTACACCCGACGACTTGAAGTGATGATAAATCAAATCTACCCGGTCAATTTCTTTGTCGAGATACATCGCCATGAGCTTTTCGGCCAAAGCAGATGCTTCGGCATAAGAGGGTTTTTCGGCCAACATCTGGTAACTTCCTTGCGGCACAAAGCCCATCTTCTTCGATGCATCCTCTATCTTGCGGCCAATGGGAAAGATCAGTATATTGTCCTGCCCCAGGTTCCGGTATTCGCCTACGGTTTGCAGCAGCATACGTTGCACATTGGCATTGTAAGCACCACACAGCGAGCTATTCGATGAAAAGGCTACAATAGCGACCCGCTTCACCTCACGCTCAACGGTAAAGGGCGACTCGACAGGCAGATCGGCACTAAGGAAATTAGTCAGAATTTGATTTAATTTCTGCTGATAAGGCAACATATTCTCGATGGCTCCCTGCGCTTTATGCAATTTGGCAGAAGCCACCATCTTCATTGCTGAAGTGATTTTTCGGGTATTTTGTACCGAAGTTATTCTGGTTTTTACTTCTTTGAGTGAAGCCATGATACATTAAGAATTAAGACATTAGCCATTGACCGTTTTGGCTGCCATTACGGCGGTCTCTTCGATCAATCGCTCTACATCGGGATTAATAACACCTGTTTTCAGCACATCGAGTACATCGTTCTGATGATTCAAGGCGAGCATCTCCTGAAAATTCCGTTCGAAGTCCTCGACCTTATCGAGCGGTACATTGCGAAGCAAACCGTGTGTGCCACAGTAAAGAATAGCAATCTGTTTCTCGACAGGCACGGGGCTGTATTGCGGCTGTACCAACAAGCGGGCATTCTTTTGTCCTTTGTCGATGGTTAGTGCTGTAACCGGGTCCATATCGCCGCTAAACTTCGAGAAGGCTTCGAGCTCGCGGAACTGAGCCTGGTCTATCTTCAGCGTTCCAGCTACGGTTTTCATGGCTTTGATTTGCGCATTACCACCCACACGAGAAACGGAAATACCCACATTAATAGCCGGACGGTTGCCTTGATTGAATAAGTCGGTATCCAAGAAAATCTGTCCGTCGGTAATCGAAATTACGTTTGTAGGAATATAAGCCGATACGTCGCCTGCCTGCGTTTCGATGATGGGAAGCGCGGTAAGCGACCCACCTCCTTTAACCATGTGACGGATGCTTTCGGGCAAATCGTTCATCTCGCGAGCTACCTCTTCCTGATTGATAATCTTGGCGGCACGCTCCAACAAGCGGGAATGTAGGTAGAAGATATCGCCCGGATAGGCTTCGCGACCCGAAGGACGGCGAAGAATCAACGAAACCTCACGGTATGAAACGGCTTGCTTGGAAAGATCGTCGTAAACCACCAGTGCATCGCGACCGGTATCGCGGAAGAACTCGCCAATGGCTGCTCCGGCAAAGGGAGAAAAGTATTGCAAAGCAGCCGGATCGCCTGCCGTAGCAGCTACCACCACCGTATAATCCATGGCTCCGTATTGACGCAGGGTATTGACAATAGAGGCTACCGTAGATCCTTTCTGACCCGTGGCTACATAGATACAATAAACCGGCTTGCCCGCTTCGTAGTTAGCTCGCTGATTGATAATGGTATCGATGGCAATGGCTGTCTTTCCGGTTTGACGGTCGCCGATAATCAACTCGCGCTGTCCGCGGCCAATAGGAATCATGGCGTCGATCGCCTTCAATCCTGTTTGCAGAGGTTGGTTCACCGGCTGCCGGAAGATGACGCCCGGAGCCTTGCGCTCGAGAGGCATTTCATAGAGCTTACCACCAATGGCTCCTTTGCCGTCGAGTGGTTCACCCAACGGATCGATTACACGCCCGAGCATCCCCTCGCCTACCTGAATCGAGGCGATTCGTTTGGTACGCTTTACCACAAAGCCCTCTTTGATTTTATCGGTCGGTCCCAGCAATACGGCACCCACATTGTCTTCTTCGAGGTTCATCACAATAGCTTTGATGCCGTTGTCGAATTCGAGCAACTCATTTGCTTCGGCATTTCGCAGTCCGTAGATACGTGCCACGCCATCACTGACTTGCAATACCGTACCTATCTCATCGAGCTGTATGCGGGTGTCGATACCCTCAAGCTGCCGACGTAAAATGTCGGATACTTCGCTTACTTTTATATTTTCTGACATGACTATACAATTCTTTTGTTCTTATCAATAAATTGTTGTTTCACTCGCTTCAATTGCGTAGCAATGCTGGCATCGAGCCGGAAATCGTTGATATCAAAGATAAATCCACCTTCGATAGAAGGATCGACCACCGTACTCAGTTCCATGCGAACATGCAGCGCATGAGCGGCTGTTTCGCGAATACGCTCTTCGGTCTCTTTATTGACCGGCACAGCAGTGGTTAGTTTGCCCACACCGATATGCTTCAGCTTGCGATACAGATCAATGTACATCAGGCACATGAACTGAAGATAGCCTTCGCGCTTTTGCCGAAGCACCAAACTAATGAAGCGGGTAAACTCCCGACACGACGGCTGATCACCATCGGCAGCTGTACAGATAAGCGAGAACTTCTCCTTCAGCTCAAGGATGGGACTATCGAGTGCCTCGCGCAAACCGGGCTCCAACAAAAAGGAATAACTCAGCACCTGGCATTCGTCATAGATTCTGTCTTCCACCTTTTTCTCTTTGGCATACTCCATAAGAGCCTTTGCATAACGCATTGAGATGATTCCTACTTCCATAATCGTTAGTTCTTATTCATCACTTCGTCGAGCATCCGGTCAATCATATCCATCTGCTCGTCCGTTTCATTCAAGTTCTTGCGAATGACCTTCTCTGCAATATCCACCGAAAGAAGGGCTACCTGACGACGTATGTCACGAATAGCATCCTCCTTCTCCTTCTGAATCTGCAACTTGGCTTCATCCAATTCTTTCTGTCCGGCTATCGTCGCTTGTGAGCGAGCTTCATGAATAATTTTATCACGCTCCTGCATAGCCTCTTTCATAATCCGTCCCTGCTCCTTGTTAGCGGCAGCTATGATCGCATTGCCTTCTGCTTTGAGTTGCAGTAGCTGTGCGTTGGCTTGACGGGCAACTTCCAATGACTGATCGATGTATGTTTTACGCCCTTCTACCATCTTGACAATGACAGGAAAGCCATACTTCGCCAGTATAATGAACACAATGCCAAATACGAGAAGCGTCCAGAATATCAAACCGGTATCGGGTAGTAACAATGACATAGGCGTTTTTTATTTTTATAAAAAGAGTACTAACAAACAAACAACCAAGGCAAGCAGTGCTACACCTTCGACCAAGGCCGCCGCGATAATCATATTCATACGAATATCGCCCGAGGCTTCGGGCTGGCGTGCAATACCTTCCATAGCCGACCCACCAATTTTGCCAATACCGATACCTGCACCGATAACAGCCATACCGGCTCCGATAGCAGCACCCAATTTACTCAATCCTACTCCAGCTGCAACAGCTTGCAATAATACAGTTAGTAACATAATTTTCTGTTTTAAATTGTTTATATTTCTATTTTCTCTTTTTCATGTTTGCCCTCTTGTGCCAGACCGATAAACACGGCCGACAACATAGTGAATACGTACGCCTGAATGAAAGCCACGAGCAGCTCGAGTATATTCATAAACAGGTTGAAGAACACAGAGGCTACCGTAAGCGACCCGTTGATAACAGGCCCCATACTGGCCGATATAAAGATAAGGCTCGTAAGCACCAACATAGCCATATGACCCGAGAGCATATTGGCGAACAGACGAATCATCAAGGCAAACGGTTTGGTAAAGACACCAAACAGTTCGATGAACGGCATCATAGGTATAGGAACTTTGAGCCACCAAGGCACATCGGGCCAAAAGATTTCACGCCAATAGGTACGTGTTCCGAAAAGGTTGACCGCCACAAACGTAAACAGAGCCAATACCAACGTAATGGAGATATTGCCCGTTACATTCGCTCCTCCGGGAAAGATGGGGATCAGCCCCATGATGTTATTGATAAATATAAAGAAAAAAGCGGTAAGCAAATAAGGCGCAAATTTCTTATAGTTAGGACCGGCACAACTTTTAATGACATCATCGTGCACCATCATGATAAACATCTCCATGAATCCGACAAAGCCGCCGGGCGCCCATGCTCCTTGTTCGCGCTTACGATACCATTGGGCTACCCCCAAGATGATAACCAGCAACAAGGTGCTATTGATAAGCAAGGCAAGGGTTATCTTGGTGATGGATATATCAAACGGACGAACCCACTCACCCGATGCTGTTTGCTCAACTAGCTTCCCTTCGTACTTAGCTCCTTCGGGGGCAATCGAGAAGCCCTCATAGCTTCCTCCGTTTTCCTCAAGACGAGACGAAAGAAACGTATGCCATCCGCTCGTGCTGCTATACACAATAATGGGTAGAGGAATCACAATGGCCGTATGTCCGATGTCGGTAATGTGCCACTCATACGAATCGCCAATGTGCCCGAAAACAATCTCTTTGACATTGACCTCGTTCTTTTGCTGATTAACGCTATCGGTAGCAGCCACCTCTTGTGCCTGAACAGACAAAGTAAAAAGTGTCAGAACGAAAGCCAAACCAAGCGTGATATAACGCAACTGTTTCATACTTATTTCATTTCTTTATTTAACTTCTTGTTTCGCTCAAAAGCGAAAAAGAACCAGCTTTCATAAATCAAATAGCTTACATAGAATACGGCAAACGTTATCAAAAACACGATAGCCGTCTGTGGAGCAACCATACAATAAACGATGAGCAGCAACACGGAGAGAATCAATTTCATCATCTTCATTCCCATAAACAGCATCACCATCCGGTTAGGAGCCCGGCGGCGACAAGCCTCGAATGCGAAAATGAAGAGAAGCCCACATAGATAAAAGTAGGCCGGTATCAACGGATATGCTCCAAAGTAACGACCAGGAGCGATGTTTTGTAAAACCGCACCTCCTACTCCTCCCAGTAGCAGTGTAATGACTGTAAGGGAAATGAGAAATCTACGTTTTGTATTACTTATACTCATGAATGATTATCTCCTTTTGAGTTTCTCACGAAATGCAAACAGTTGCCTCTTCATTGCTCATCTCTACAAAGCCGCCATGAATGTCGAGCGTATGCTCTTCGCCCTCAATGGTAACATAGCTCACCACTCCTGACTGCAAAGACGAAACAATAGGTGCATGGTGAGGCAAGATAGAGAACGTGCCCATCGTTCCGGGAAGCGTAACACTTTTCACTTCTCCTTCAAACACCTTCTTCTCGGGCGATACAATACTAAGTTCCATACGATGCATTTATTAAATCGACACGAATTGATATTATACTTGTTGAAGCAACTTTTTACCCTTTTCAATGGCTTCCTCAATGGTTCCTACATTCAAGAAGGCAGATTCGGGTAAATAATCAACCTCACCGTCCAGAATCATACGAAAACCTTTGATAGTGTCTTCGATGGCAACCATGGCTCCGGGTACACCGGTAAATTGCTCGGCCACGGTAAAGGGTTGAGAGAGGAAACGCTGTACACGACGGGCTCTGTTTACGACCTGACGATCTGCGTCGGATAACTCTTCCATACCCAAAATGGATATAATATCCTGCAACTCTTTGTTCCGTTGTAAAATCTGTTTCACACGTTGAGCGGTATCGTAGTGGTCTTGCCCAACAATATGGGGATCAAGAATACGTGATGTTGATTCCAGTGGGTCTACAGCCGGGTAAATACCCAATTCGGTAATTTTACGACTCAGCACCGTGGTAGCATCCAAGTGGGTAAATGTGGTAGCAGGTGCAGGGTCGGTCAAGTCGTCAGCTGGCACATATACAGCTTGAACCGAAGTGATCGATCCTTTGCGGGTAGAGGTAATACGTTCTTGCATGGCTCCCATTTCGGTGGCCAGTGTAGGTTGATAACCAACGGCCGATGGCATACGTCCCAACAAAGCAGACACCTCCGAACCGGCCTGTGTAAAGCGGAAAATGTTATCGATAAAGAACAAGATATCGCGAGCACCCGATTCGGAACCCATATCGCGGAAAGATTCGGCAACCGTCAGTCCCGAAAGAGCAACCGAAGCACGTGCACCGGGAGGTTCGTTCATCTGCCCGAAGACAAGCGTTGCCTGCGACTTTTCTACTTCGCTGTAATCAACTGTCGACAAGTCCCACTCACCCTCTTCCATTCCTTTCTTAAAGGCTTCGCCATAGCGAATTACACCGGAACCAATCATTTCGCGCAACAGGTCATTACCCTCACGCGTACGCTCTCCTACTCCGGCAAAAACGGAAAATCCGTTGTGCTTCTTGGCTATGTTATTGATAAGCTCCATAATGAGTACAGTCTTGCCTACACCGGCACCGCCAAACAAACCGATTTTACCTCCTTTTGAATAAGGTTCGAGTAAGTCGATCACCTTAATACCGGTAAACAACACCTCTTGTACAGTCGTTAAATCTTCAAACTTAGGGGGATCACGGTGAATGGAATAAGCACCTGCACGGCTGAGATCTTTCATACCATCAATAGAGTCGCCCACGACATTCATGAGTCGTCCTTTGATCTGTTCGCCTATCGGCATGGTGATGGGGCCACCTGTCAAATAAACTTTCATACCTCGCTGAAGCCCGTCGGTACTGTCCATGGCTACGGTTCGCACCGTATTCTCGCCAATATGTTGCTGTACCTCTACAATCAGTATCTTTCCATTTGGCCTTTTTATCTCTAGTGCATCGTGAATACTGGGTAGAATCAATTCTATCTCGCTACCTTCAAAGTACACATCGACCACAGGTCCAATTACCTGAGATATATGTCCGATAATCTGTGACATAAGCAATCAATTTATATATTGTTTTCTAAATTCGTAGTCAGGCAAGTCGCGTTTTTACCAAATATACTGATAACATAACGTTTGGCGAAAAGTTTTGTTCATTCAGGCAAATAAATAGTAAAACCTATCAACGTCGCAAATGTAATCAAAAAGCAGTACCAATGTTCCAATTTTCTTTTTTTTCATCTATGCTAACATTCGTTAGATCGGAATATTCAACGAAAAAGGTTGTATAAACAACAGATAGATTTGATAATACGAGATAAAAAGAGCCGGAAGTTGATTTGTGAAAAGATGTAGTGTACTGAAAATAAAAATACTACATACTTTCGGAAAAGACGCAACGCGTTTTACCAAAAGATGTAGCATATTTTTAGATAAGAAAAGTATTAGTTCGCCACAGCTTTATACCATAAAAGCTTTTTATAATAAGTATCCTGAGACGCTGTACCACTACCCAATATGTAGATAGAAACGCCCGTATAGCCAGTCATAGAAAACATCTCTCCTCGACCCCAGAAATCAGTAACATAATTTTTGGGAGTCGTTTTTTTGTAGACTACTGCAGCATCATAAGCCGCCTTCCAATTCTGAAAAGCAGGAGTATTGCCTGTGAGGGTCTTCACCACCCCCTCCATATCGAAATAGATTTTCTCACGAAGAGGGTCGTAACACAAAGTACCCGATTGATTGATAGAGCGTTGAGAATAGATGGATAAATCACGGGTAGCACTTGCCAGTGCATCCAGCTTACTACTTTGAAGCGCAGCTATAGAAACACCGCCTGTCCAGTTAGCATTTGACATCCCAACACCTCCATTGTACTTTTGCTCATAGAAATCATAATAAGCCCCGGCAACCGATAACGCAGGATTCGTAGCGGCAAAGAGCGCAGGAACTACTGTTTGATAGGGAGCACCCGGCCCGGGTATTTCGGTTGGAGAACCGATGAAATAGTCGGCACAATCTCGTAGCTCGTATGCCACTTCGACAGACTGCATATAACAAGCATCAAAGAGCAGATAATCCAACCTCGGAACTGATTGTAGCACCGTATGCAAATCATCAATATTAAGCCGCTTATCTACTGAGCCATTGTTTGTATCCTGTCCTATCCAACGTGTATTGATACGCGAACTACTAGCAGCAGAAGGGGCAGGAATCCATCCATCACCATGCGACCACAAAACAAGTCCATAGCTTTTTGCCGGAAAATGATCAAAGGTATAAGCAAAAACTTCCTCCATTTCGCTTACTCCCACCGAGTTTCGGGTTCTTGAATAAGATTGAATCGTATCTTTTATTACCTGATTATCCGTATTGCGACAAATACGAATAAGCTGGGGGGCAGCCCCTTCTTGATCGACATACACAATCAGATTGTTTAGGTTGGTATTTACACGCTCAATCCCGTCGATCATTTCATTGAGATCGGTCGTAACAAAGGATGTCAACGAGTTATCTCCCAAGACATAAGCCAATACAGTACGATCGCCCACCTCAGGCGGACGGACGGGTGTAGGAGGTTCCGGTATATCAGGATTGTGCCCACATGCGCAAAACACACTTATTACACACAAAAATACAGCAGTTCTTTTCAGTTTCATAGGAGCAAGCATAAATAATTATAACGCTTTTATCACTCTTCTGGTTTTGTAAAATGAAATTTTTCGCTATTTACTTTCTCTAAAACAACTGCTTTATTCTTCTTGTACTTATTCATCATCTTTGTAGCCTCCTTTTCAAGTTTACTTTTATTTTCTGAGAAGTAAATCATGCAGGTACGATTGGGCTTATTCATATCAAGTTCCAGGAAGTTTTTCAACTGGTAGCTATATAATTCGCGGTGAGGCAAGAAGCCGTTTTTATCCAGGTGGATGCTATCAAGCAGTTGAATAGCAGTATAATAGACCACCGTATCGGTAAAAGAGGCTGATACACCAAAAGCATAAACTGGTTTAGGAGCACCTTTTTTCAAGGAGAAGGCAGAACACAGAGTGAATATACATGTAATCGCTACTAGTATTTTTACGTATTTCATAATCTAATAAGTTAATATGTTGCGACAAAGGTAGCAAAAAAAATGAATTAAAAAAGAAAATCCGTATAAGTACCTCTTTTTAGCAGCGAAGCTAAAAGAAGTGCCTTAAACGGATTCCATTCTTTTTCGAAAACTGATATATCGACTTATCCCAAGTACGATTTGAGCAATTTGCTACGATTACTTTGTCTTAATCTTCTGATTGCTTTTTCTTTAATCTGGCGAACGCGCTCACGTGTGAGGCCAAACTTATCGCCGATTTCTTCTAATGTCATTTCTTGTTGTCCGATACCGAAAAACATCTGTATGATTTCTTTTTCCCTATCGGTTAACGTAGAAAGAGCTCTATCAATTTCCCTCGCAAGAGACTCATTAACCAGAGAGCGGTCCGCCATAGGCGAATCGTCATTGACTAACACATCCAGCAAACTGTTGTCTTCTCCCTCTACAAAAGGAGCATCGACCGAAATATGACGGCCCGACACTTTCAATGTATCAGAGATCTTATCAACCGGAATATCTAATTCGTCGGCCAACTCCTCTGGAGATGGGCGTCGTTCGTTTTCCTGCTCGAATTTAGAGAAGGCTTTGCTGATTTTATTCAGCGAACCTACCTGATTCAGCGGAAGACGCACGATACGCGACTGTTCTGCAAGAGCCTGCAGAATAGACTGACGAATCCACCACACAGCATAACTGATAAATTTAAATCCACGTGTCTCATCAAACTTTTCGGCAGCCTTAATCAGTCCTAAATTGCCCTCGTTAATCAAGTCGGGCAGACTCAAACCTTGATTCTGGTACTGTTTGGCTACGGATACGACGAAACGCAGATTGGCACGTGTCAATTTCTCTAATGCTACACGGTCTCCTTTGCGAATGCGTTGAGCGAGTTCTACCTCTTCTTCCACAGTAATGAGGTCTTCACGACCGATTTCCTGTAGATACTTATCAAGAGATGCACTCTCTCTGTTAGTGATACTTTTGGTAATCTTTAGTTGTCTCATTCTTATAAAACAGATTTGGAGTGCAAAGTTACGATAATTTATTCGTTCACGAACAATCTTACCATAACTTTCTCACCATTATTTTATAATAGAAACAAAAAAGGACGCCGACTGGTTGACAAATGACGTCCTTTTTCACTTTCCTTCGTTCGATTTAGGAATTCATGTGTTATTCCTGACTCAAATCGACAGCATAGTTGGCACGTTTACCCGAAGGGAACATACCGGTAAGGAACAATACCTGTTCGGGAGACTTCACTGCGGCTTTCAAAACCTCTTCCAAATCGCTCACCTTACGCAAGGGTTGACCGTTGGCTTTGAGGATAATAAATCCTTTGCGAATACCTGCTTCGCCCATCTTACCACCGCTTACGCCGGTTACTTCAACTCCATAGCCTAGGTTGAGTTGTTTCTTAAGGTCGGCCGGAACATCTCTGAATGCAGCACCGAGAATATCCATACCTGCATCTTTTACGATCTTGGTCGTACCTTGTTCGTTCTTCAGGGTAATTACCACATCTTTCTCTTTTTTATCGCGAACAAGCTTTACAGTTATCTTATCGCCCGGACGGTGTTTGGCCAACGCTTCCTGCAAGTCGGCAAAGGTACGCACCTTTTTACCGTCAATACCCACAATCACATCGTCTACCTTCACATCGGCACCGGCAGCAGAACCACCTTCTACTACTTCGGCAATCAACACACCGTCGACAACACCCAATTCTTTGGCTTTCTTTTGCAACTCCTTGCTAAACTCCTCACCCATATAGCGGTCGTTGGCAAGCGAACTACCTTTAATACCCAATAGAGCACGTTGTACGGTTCCGAATTGCTTCAAGTCGGCAACCACCTTAGTCATGATACTGGTAGGGATGGCAAAACCATATCCTGCATAAGCACCCGTGGGTGACGAAAGCATGGCGTTAATACCTACCAATTCGCCCTTGGCGTTGACCAATGCACCACCACTATTACCTTGATTAATGGCTGCATCGGTTTGAATAAACGATTCAATACCACCGCTGGCACCCAAAGAGCGTGCCTTGGCACTTACAATACCGGCTGTTACCGTAGAGGTAAGATTGAACGGGTTACCTACTGCCAATACCCACTCTCCTACTTTCAAAGCATCCGAATCACCTATGGGAACAGTAGGAAGATCATCTTCTTCGATCTTAATCAAAGCAAGGTCGGTGTTGGGGTCTGTACCAATGACACGGCCTTTAAACTCACGATTATCATTCAGTTTCACGCTAATCTCATCAGCACCGTCAATCACATGGTTGTTGGTTACGATATATCCGTCTTTCGAGATAATAACTCCCGAACCAAAGCCTACACGGGGTTGCGCTTGTGCCTGTTGGCGTTGTCCGCCACGTCCTCCGAAGAAGAAATCGAAGATATCCATTTCGCCACCTTGCTGCGCCTGCATTTTAGCTAATTGAGTAGACTTTATATGTACCACCGCATGCAAAGAGTTCTCGGCAGCCTGTGTAAAATCGACTGGTTGAGCCTGCATAGCACTATAGGCAGCAGTTCGTACATTGGGATTCTGCGCAAACATCTCATTGTAAGACTGCTCATTACTATCCGAGCGTGTGAGGCTGTAGGTAGTAAGTCCGGCAACACTTGCACTGAGCAGAACAATAGCTCCTACTCCAAGGATTTTCTTTGTTGTTTGTTTCATATTACTTTATTCTTTTTAAATTGTTAATATTCTGTTTTCGTTTAACACTTACGACGTTAAAATAACGACAAAAATCAATCACTTATTCTCCTTGTCATTCTTTTTTATCCTCTTTTAACAAGGTGTAGCAACTGATTAACAGCGGTTAACGGCAACGACTGACAAATTAGCATTCGTTTCCTTCGTTTGGCGGACTTATTTGCCAATTTAGTCAGCATGTGACAAGGTTAGACATGCACTCGATAATAATTTAATGCTACGTGTTCCTTATTATAATAAAGAAGTATACCTTCGCGAATGCAAAAGGTATTGCATCGGTCTCGAAAAGGTATCATTCTCGAAGTAAATACAATACCTTTTCATAGATATTTTATTACCTTTTAAGAGTTCGAAAGTAGTACACACCATACTACACAGCAAAAAAACGCTCAAAACGCTTGTTATCAAACGGTTGAAACATCCCCAAAAGAGAAGTGGTACACACCTTAGTGCCACAATATAAAATAATATTAAAAATAAAAAGATAGTTCATTTTGAGTCGTTTTACGGCTCTTTTTACATAGAGCAGAGGCATCGGCCATGGTAAAAAAAGAGCGTACACTTAACATCACGCTAAATGTACGCCAACAACTAAAAAAAACATACTTTATTGAAACAGGGTGAAAGTCATCGAAACCATTATATTAGACACACACATTAAATGCTTTCCCTTATTTCATAAGCAATTAGAATCGCGCTTCACAGCGAGAAATTAATATCGTAGATCACACTTCCGGTCAATACTCGGGAGGCATATCGTTGAGCTGGGCTTTGGTGAATACCGGGCCGTCTTTGCAAACATAGAGTTTACCTACGTTGCAACGACCGCATTTGCCCACACCGCATTTCATTCGATTTTCGAGTGTGGTGTAAATGTACTCATCCTCAAACCCCAGTTTCTCGAGTACCGGGAAGGTGAATTTTATCATGATCGGCGGGCCACAAACAATGGCTACCGTATGTTGACTATCAGGTGCTACCTTTTCGAGCACAGCGGGCACGAAGCCGACTTCGCCTGCCCAATCGGGTGTTTCGCCGCCGGGGTCGACCGCAACCACAAGATTTACATCGGGACGCAAGGCCCACTCCCTGAGCTCGTCTTTATATACCAGATCGGCTACAGACTTGGCTCCGTACACAATGGTGATGTCGCCAAACTCCTCGCGCCTGTCGAGTACATTCCAGATAACGCATCGCATGGGAGGAAGAGCGATGCCTCCCGCCACAAAGAGCAGGTTCTTACCCCTCCATTGATCGAGCGGAAAGGTGTTACCAAACGGGCCGCGAAAGCCCATCGTATCGCCCTCTTCGAGCTTGGACAGTCCGGTGGTTACGCGTCCTGCCTGCCGGAAGGTGCATTCGATCATCCCCTTACGGGTAGGCGAAGAGGCGATGCAAAAGGTAGACTCGCCTTCACCAAAGGCGGAATACTCGCCAAACTGTCCGGCTTTGAATTGAAATGCTTCTCCCTCCTGCGGGTCCTTGAACCTCAGACGGAAGGTTTTTACACCGGGTGCCTCGTGGGTGATCTTCTCTATCACCATAACGTGAGGCGTATAGGTTGTTATTTCGTTATTCATGGCATTATTGCGCTATGGCGGTTAAGTGTTCCACTATATTCATATCGACAGGACAAGCACGCGAGCAACGACCACAGCCAGTACAACCGGTCTGACCTATACGTTCAGGCATGTAAGAGAATTTATGCAATATACGCTGACGCCAGCGGGCACTTTGCGTAGCACGCGGATTATGCCCCGAAGTGTGCAGGGTGAAGAGTGAAAACCCGCAAGAGTCCCAACAACGCATGCGCCGTCCGTGCGTACCTTTGGCATCTTCTTGTATGTCAAAGCAGGCACAGGTGGGGCAAACAAACGCACAAGCCCCGCAACCAAGGCAACGCTCAGACTGTCTCTTCCACACCGGGCTATCGAAAGCGGTGGCAAGCTTCTCCCGAATTTGCGCAGGGGTAAAGCGAGATGCTACTGTGGCGATCAACGCCTTTTTGTCTATCTCGCCAGCCGGAGCAAAGCAGCCCGGGGCCAATGCTACCAACTTTTCTCCTTTAAGTGTCAGCACCTCTGCCAGCGCACCACCATCGGGTAATGAGGTTAGCTGTATGTCGCTTCCTCGAGTATCTCCGGGATCACCTCCAACCGAGGTGCAGAAACAGTAGGCGTCATGGGTGGAGCAACTGTAACTAACAATGGTCAATGCCTCTAAACGTCGGTTGTAAGAGCGATCGTTCGTATCCCAATTAAAGATACCGGTCAAGGGTGCCAGTCCGGCAGCATCACAAGGACGAACGCGCCAAAGCACTGTTGAGGGTAGCGGTTGGTCGGGCGCCTCGTGCAGGGTTGTTTCGTGCCCCTGCTTCTGATACGTAAACAGTACTTCGGTTTTAGGAAACACAACTTTCTTGACAGACTGCACGGTTGGCGCATCGCCCGTAGCCACATCAGCAAGCGAGGACACAAGGGCAAAATCGACCCTTCCGTTGGCTTCGACCGGAGCGATAATGCGTGCAGTGCTCTTAACTATCTGCGCGAACCACTGTTCTAAGCCTATTTTAGTAATATATAATCTTTCCATGAGGTGTATCGTTACTGAATAAATTCTTCTTTATCGTCGACCCTAAATGTTGACAACACATTGCCTTGCATAGCTGGCCTTCCAGGTATTTGAGCAAAGTCCCGACCAATATCCTCCATCATTTTATGGGTAAGCAGATGAATAGGAATACCGATGGGGCAAGCGTCGCCACAAGCACCACATCCCGTACAACGACCTGCCAGATGCATGGCACGATTGATCTGCCACTCCATATTGGACAGCGGACTCGACCACGGCTGTATCCATTGCGGGCAGTTGACCTCGACAATACAACGCGTACAATAACACAAAGGACACGCTGCCCGACAGGCATAGCACTTAAAACAGTGCGACAACTCTTGCTGCCAAAACTGCCAACGCTCCTCGCGACTCATACCTTCGAGGCGATCGATAACCTCTTGTTCCTTCTGTCCTATCCGGAAGTCCACACCGGCCAGATAGGTATTTATCTCGTCGAATCCGGCAAAGCGGTGTACTTCGCCCTCGCGAGGCACGGTGAGCACGATGAGCCTATCTGCGTTCAACTGATTTTCGACAGCCAGTTGGGCAATACTCCGTAGCGTGGGCAAAGTGGCTATTATGGCTACACTACCCGCGCCCAGCAATTCGGGCTTGGTGAGATATACAGCCAGATTGTGTACACAACGACTGTCGTAGATGAGCCGTTGCGCATCGTCAACCGATTCGCAAAATAGCGGACGAGGTTTGTGACTCCCTTCTTCGTATCCGATTATTTTTATAACTTCGCCCTTCTGCAATAACAAAACGGCTGCTTCTGTTAGTTTACTCATAACACTTCTCCTCCAGATAAGTGGCTACTTTCTGATAATCGGCGTAAGGACCCAGTTCTCTGATTGCGGCAACGGTTTCATTGACCACATCGGCCCATTTGGCACCTTCGGCTGCCGACACCCAAGCGTAGCGTATGCGATGCACATCGATACCCAAAAAGTCCAGCAATCCGCGAAAGACGACCCAACGGCGACGTGCATGAAAGTTACCCGACGTATAGTGGCAATCATTCGGATGACAGCCCGACACTATAATACCATCGGCTCCTCCCGCAAAGGCTTTGAGCAACAACATAAAGTCGATACGACCGGTACAGGGAAATCGTACTATCTCTACGTTCGTAGCGTATTTCAGTCGGCTGGTTCCTGTAAGATCGGCTCCGGCATAGGTACACCAATTGCATACGAATGCGATGATGCGAGGTTCAAATGTTGATTGATTATCGTTTATCATACGTTTTCTTTATTACCTATTAATTGTTTAACAAAGCCATTACCTGCGCATACATTTGTTCGTTAGAGTAGCCTTGTATATCTATCGACTTCGATCGACAAAAGGAAACACACGTACCACATCCTTGGCAAAGACTGGGGTTTACCGCCGCTACCGTTTTAAGCACCTTGCCGCTTCGGTCTTTAATTTCCTCGCGGCCGATGGCTTGATAGGGACAAGCCGTTTGACACATAAAACAGCCCACACACGTACTGACCAACGGAGGGGCAGTGCGATTAACTACTGCTACCAAAGGCTCGCGTACCAACTGGTCTTGCGACAACAACCCTACCACCTTAACAGCAGCTCCAGATGCCATACCCACTGTTTCGGGAATGTCTTTAGGTGCCTGACAAGCATTAACTACTGCTACCAAAGGCTCGCGTACCAACTGGTCTTGCGACAACAACCCTACCACCTTAACAGCAGCTCCAGATGCCATACCCACTGTTTCGGGAATGTCTTTAGGTGCCTGACAAGCACCGGCCAAAAAGATGCCCGCCGTATTGGTTTCTACCGGCTTCAATTTGGGATGAGCTTCGGCAAAGAAGCGATAAGGGTCGTAAGAGATATGCATCTTTTGTGCCAGTTCCTCGGCTCCTTTGTTGGCAATACCTGCCGTAGCAAGCACCACCATATCGGCTTCTATCTCCACGGGAGTAGCACCGAGCAGCGTGTCGACACCTTTCACTATCAGTTTGCCCTCTTTCTCATACACACGAGCCACCCGGCCACGCACATAACGAACACCGTCTTCCTCAATCGCTCGGCGCACAAACTCTTCATAATTCTTGCCGCCCGCCCGGATGTCCATGTAGAATACATACGATTCTCCTCCATGTACCTTATGCTGGTATAACATCGCGTGCTTGGCGGTGTACATACAACAGATCTTCGAGCAGTAGGCTATTCCTTTGGCCGGATCGCGCGAACCGGCACAAGCAATAAACACAATCTTCTGCGGCACTTTGCCATCCGAAGGGCGACGAATCTCACCCAAGGTAGGCCCTGAAGCCGATGCCAGCCGTTCAAACTGCAATCCGGTGATAACATCTTTGTATTTACCGTAACCATATTCAGGGAAATAGGAAGTGCTCAATACATTGAACCCTGTGGTAACCACCACCGCACCAATCTCTTCGGTGAGCATACTATCTTCCTGATCGAACGTGACGGCTCCGGTGGGGCACACCTTTTCGCACACCCGGCACTTGCCTTTGGTATAATAACTGCAATGATTCTTATCAATAACCGGCTTATTGGGCACTGCCTGCGGAAACGGAACGTAGATAGCCGTACGCAACCCCAATCCTGCATTAAACTCACTCGGTATCTTTTTGGTAGGACACTTAGTGATACATTGTCCGCAACCGGTACACTTTTTCTCGTCGACACTCTTTGCCTTCAGACGAATGGTGGCCTTGAAGTTACCGATAAACCCATCCAAATGTTCGAGCTCGGCATAAGTATAAAGGGTGATATTGGGATGCTGTACCACCTCGACCATACGGGGTGTAAGGATGCATTGCGAGCAATCGAGCGTTGGGAACGTTTCGGATAGCTGCGACATATGCCCACCAATCGAAGGTTCCTTCTCTATCAATATCACCTGATGCCCGCAGTTGGCTATATCCAGACTGGTCTGAATACCGGCAATACCTCCGCCAATCACTAATGCTTTCTTGGTGATGGGTACTTTGATAGAGTTCAGCGGTTTGCTCTGCTTTACTTTCTCTACCAATCCCTTGACCAGATCAATAGCCTTTTGCGTGGTAGCCTCTCCTTTTTCGTGCACCCACGAACAATGTTCGCGTATATTGGCAACTTCGCAAAGATATGGATTCAAACCAGCCTCCGAGCAAGCCCGGCGAAAGGTAGGCTCATGCATACGGGGCGAACAGGCGGCTACCACCACCCCGTCTAACTGATGTTCCTTAATAGCCTGCTTAATCAGCGTTTGCCCGGGATCGGAACACATGTATTTATAATCCATAGCATAAGCTACTCCCTCAAGCTTACGGGCTGCATCAGCCACTTTCTCACAGTCGACTGTCGCACTAATATTTTCGCCACAATGGCATATAAAAACTCCTATCTTCGACATGGCATACTAATTAAAAGAAACAGGTATAAAATGGCGTTGTAAGCCCAACTCATTCGGACGCAAACCGATAGACAGACCGATAGCCTGCGTAATATACAACACCGGAGTATGAATTGGCTTTGTCAAATAATTATTAATATCCGAACGACGCATATCGAGGTTTGAATGACACATGGGACAAGCTACGATTACAGCTTGCGCTCCGCGATCATCGGCGTCTTTCAATACATTGCCAGACAATTTAGCAACCAGATCCGTACGCGACACAGAGAGTCCTGCTCCACAACATTCTGTTTTATAAGCCCAGTCAATAGGATCTGCACCAATCAAGCTCATCAGAGCATCCATGTGTTGCGGGTCTTCCAAACGGTCAAACTGTAACACATGTTGCGGGCGAACCAGCAAGCACCCATAGTAACAAGCCACCTTTCGACAAAAGGGCTGAACGATCTTTGCAGCCAAATCCTTTTGTATGTATTTCTCAATCATCTGTATCACATTGAGTATACTTACGCCACCGAAATAAGGCATACCGATAATCTCTATCACTCTATCGCGCAAAGTCTCATCGTGAGTTAACTCATACTGTGCCACACTTAAGCGATTGTAGCACGAAGCGCAAGGCACAACAATTTCATCAAGCCCCTGCTGTTCGGCCAATGCCAACACCCGTGCCGGAAGCGAGAGTGCCAATGCTTTATTCATGGAATGGGCTGCCGTTGCACCACAGCAATTCCAGTCCTTTATTTCGACCAACTCCAAGCCAAAGGCCGTGGCCAAGGCTACTACAGACTCATTATATTCGCGCGAAGTGCCCCTGAGTGAGCAGCCCGGATAAAAACCAACTTTCATTGATGCTCAGTATTTCGTTGTTGAATTGTTTTTGAAAAAATAGCCGCCATTCGCTTGGGGTTCTTAACCTGTTCGGGCAAGAGATGAAGCTTTCCTTTTACAAACATAGATGGAGCAATCTTTACATCTTGCATAAAACGACGTGTACGTAACTTAAATCCAAGTATTAAACCGACCTCATACAAGCGTCCCGTTTTCTGTACACAATCCAAAAAGGACTGATGAAACGCAACAACCGGCCGAGCCTGCGGATGAATGCAACCTGCCGCAAGCGATTCTTCACGCAGATAGTCCATCACCTTAGGAATATCAACCTCTTGAGGGCAACGGGCGATACAATTCTCACAGTTCAGACAAATCCAGATAGCAGCCGAGGAAAGTATCTTTCGATCATTCTCCAATCGGTTCGTTTGCAACAAACGCATGATATAACTTGGCGGATAATCCATGTCGGACGCCAGCACACAACCGGCGGAGCATTTTCCACACTGATAGCAATGAGATATACTTACACCCGTTTGATTAACCACACGGGCAGAAAGATATTCTTTGTTTTCCATTCTCACAGAAAAATTATAAGAATAAATAAATCGGATAACTACACGAGGAGACAGCATACATCAGACCAACGCATATCATGCGGTGGGATGCAAGCCAAACAAAAAAAGAGGTAAGGGTACTAAATTAAAATATGTCGCAACGCATACACATAATAGCGATTCGTAGGACGAATGAACTGACCGGGTATATCGCACCACTTATACTCCTCATGAGCCAATAAAGACGATTGAGTATGTACATTGCGAATACTTACGTGAGTTTTGAAAAGCTTCAGGAGGTTACCATTTCCCATCAAGTCGTTGCGAGAAAAAAGGATAGAGCTAAAATTATGCTCTGAGGTATCCATGCAATCGTAAACCTTGTTGTGGTTTGAGACCCGCGTAATGCCGGAAATGAACGAAGTCGATTCACCCACAGCAACACCATTCATCTCGACACGTGTCTCTTTCGAGTCGTTTTGAGATTCGATGCAGAGCATTTTATCAACTTGGATAGAACCAAGCACGAAAAAAGCGAACAACAGGATGAGGGTTATACTTCTATTCATAATTTTCGGTACAAACGTACAAATAAAAATGATACAAATAGCATATTTCCTCATTCATTTTATCATTATTTGTGCAACAAAAAACAATGTATCGTCTACAAGCCATTGTAGCCTCATTTTGGAGTACTAACGAAACAGGAGTAGGACCTTGTTTATTAATCGTTCACATACTCTATTTGCATGTGGTAACTCCATTGCGGAAAATAAAGATTTCCACCCTCCCACTCTACCTCACCTCGCTGAAAGTCGACTGTTTCACTACGAGGAAACTTCTTTTCGGGAATCAAAGGCATAGAATAGTCGTTATTAACAATCATGCGCCACGCATCGATTCCTCCGCAGAAGAACATACGCTCCTCGGGAGTACGAGCAAAGGAAGGAATACCAAACGACTGATCAACAGGAACCCAGCCAACCCCTTCGAAGTATACCTCAGCCCAATCGTGGAGGTTCCAGCCGTTGGGATGCATCATAAAGCCACTTTGAAAGTGTGCGGGAATGCCACTGCAACGACAAAGCGTAATAAAGAGCAGACTCACCTGTCCGCAATCACCGTGTCGGTTATCAAGCACGTACTCGGGAATGTTCTCCAGGGTCGAATATTCACGTGCCGAAGCCCAAGGGAAGTGAGAGTTCACCCACCGAAAGATGCGTTGAGCCTTTAAGAGAGGATTGGTTTCCCCTTCGGTTAAGTTGGCTGCCAACCGGCGTATACGGGGAGAGAAGCGAATGTGCGTTTCGCGTTCGGCCGTATAGGTTTGATAGAGTGTTCCGGTCGTATCATAAGGCAATATCTCTTCGGAAGTTAGTGGATGCCACTCGGCATAGGAGACGTATTCAATGGTTTCGGAAAACGTGGTAGGCTCTCCCATCACTGCCTTTTTCTCCATATAGAGCGTGCTATGCGGATGCGAAGCGGGTGATAACTGATAGTCGGCTTCACTGGTATGGAGCAGCTTCACTCCTTGCTGCCGCGCTTGATCGGTACGTGGATAAGGTAGCCAGCAACGAACGGTTTCTCCGGCAGGTACAGCATTCGTATCTACCGTGAGTGTATAGGTTATGCGCATACGCTTAGGCTCTACCAACGTGTGTCCGGTTTTCTTTACCGCTTCTATCACAAGGGGCAGGTGTGTTTGATTCACCTTTTCGCTTTCGGTCGGAACGATCCCCTCTTTGGCTACCTTGACCGTATAGCAAGCCGAATCGATACGGAAGAGGTTGGGACCGGCGTTACGAAAATAACGTTTCTCACCATCAAGCAGCATACATTCCAATGCTTTGCTCTCCTCCCAACGGCGCATTTGCTCATCGGTTACATCGGGGATATACTTACGGATATAGCCCTTCACCTGCGATTCGCTCAGACAGAAGTCGGTCAATAGTCGCTGGTGCAAATCCTCCTCCCAACTATAAACCCCGCCGGGTTGCCTTGAGGCACAAGCCGACAGTATCACGCATAGCAAGCTGATGTAGATGAGATTCTTCATGGTTTTAGATTTTCGTCACACCAATACCCGGTAAGTCCGAAAGAGTTATCTTCCCTTTCACGACCTCCATTCCCCGAAAGCGATCGTTGGATATCAATAGGTTGCCATCCAGATCGGCAAAGTCGACCGCAGGCGAAAGCTGTGCAGCAGCCGAGCAGGCGCACGAAGTCTCTGTCATGCAGCCAATCATCACACGCATATCCAATGCTCGTGCCAGCGTAAGCATCTTCCACGCTTCGCGCATGCCGGTACACTTCATCAGTTTAATGTTGATGCCGTTAAAGGCTCCGCGCAAGGCAGCTACATCACATAAACGTTGCAACGATTCGTCGGCAAACACCGGCAAGGGGCTTTGCTGGGTTACCCATGCCGTATCGTCAATTTGTTCTTTGGGCATCGGTTGTTCAATCATAACAATGCCCTGCTCTTTCAGCCAGTGAATCATGTCGAGCGCATGGTGTTTGTCCTTCCATCCTTGGTTGGCATCAATGGCAATCGGCAGGTTACTGACCGAACGAATGGTTCGGATCATCTCCTTATCATTCTCGCGCCCTAGCTTTACCTTTAATATATTGAATTGTCCGGCTACCTCGAGTGTCTTTTGGCACATCACCTCGGGTGTATCGATACCAATGGTAAAGGTAGTTGAAGGCGCCTTCTCTTTCGTCAGCCCCCAAATCTTATACCAAGGAGCCCCCAGCAGTTTGCCTACCAGATCGTGAAGAGCAATATCTACCGCTGCCTTTGCAGCCGTATCACCGGGGCTGATACCATCGACATAGGTCAGGATATCGTCGAGTTGAAAAGGATCATCGAACTGTTCGAGGTTTACTTTCTTTAGAAACGCCATCACCGTATCGACCGTTTGCCCCAAATAGGGAGGCATGGAGGCTTCGCCATATCCGGTTACCCCTTCGTATTCAATCTCTACCTGCACATCGGGCGTAGTCGAGCGCGAGTAGGAAGCCACGGTAAAGACATGCTTCAACTTCAGTTCGTATGGAAAGAACGTCATCTTCATCTTGCCTCCTTTGCCCAACCGGTTGATGGAAAAAGTAGTAGGAACCGTTTCGGCTGCCAATGCCTGACGAATGGTAAGCCCCGAGCCAATAGCAGCAAAGGCGGCTGTTTTGAGAAAGTCTCTACGGTTTTGCATATATTTCGGTGTATTAGATCATTTATAATAGGAGTTCGTAGCAGTAGTGTTGAGCCCCGGCTGCTTGTCGATAAACGGAAGCACCCGTGAGGCAAAAAGCAGACGCCCCAGGTTATAGGCATCATACTCCTTATCGCCGGGGTTGAAACTGCTCACGTGCACATCGCCCTGCGAATGAATAAATTGCTGATTACCCACGTAGATACCCACATGCACCACCCGTTCGGGCTTATCTGCGGTTGCCTTGCGTCCGAAGAAAAGAAGATCGCCGGGTTGCAGGTTACTGCAATCGGGAGCAATATCCATACGCTGGCCTACACGAGCCTGTTGCGAAGCATCGCGCGGAATGATGATATCGTGCATAAACAGGGTTGTGCGGACAAACCCGCTGCAGTCGACTCCTTTCGATGAAGTGCCAGCCCATAAATATGGAATCCCCATCATCGTATAAGCGGTACGAATGATGCTGGCTGCATCTTGTTTAAGCTCTTTGCGCCACACGTGTTCGGGCTTCGAGATAGCCATCGGTATGTAGGCTTGTCTGCCACCGGGATAGGTTACTTTGTAGAAGTTTCCCTTTGTTCCCTCCCACTTCAACCGGTCGCCTGCCACTACATCAGACACGGTTTGAGCGTTCAGGTGTGGTTTCTCATAAGTAAAGCCATAATGCGAGGTTACCACAATTTTCTCAGCTTTGTTCCATGCGTCGTATTCGTCTTTGGTCATGGGGTGAATAGCCGTGCGGTGCACCCATCCTGTATAATCATCGGGAGTTTGAATCTGATACCACGACTGGGTTTGAAGAAGCTTGACTGGCATGCCCAGCAAAGCCTGAGTTGTCATCTCCGATGAGAAGTCGGGTTGCATCCGAAGGTTACATACCGATAGATCAACTACGCCATACGGTTTATCAACAGCCTTATCGGCAAAGGAATAAACAGACACGAGTAAGAGCAAAAGCAGAGAAATATATTTCTTCATGAAATAAAAGATTTGGGAGATTAATGGAAAGCAAAGATAGGAATAGTTTCTACTTTTAATATATATATTTAATCATTTTAACCAAAACACCTTTGTTAAAAAAGTGCAAGCGTATTGCTTGCACTTTTGTTTAGTCCTATGTCAAATACATCGGCCTACTTTTTACCTGAGAAAATAACATAAGGTAAAACCCAGAAAAAAAGAGTCGAGCCGAGCATCTCACCTAAAGGGAAATAATTATAAAAACAGTGCTCCCCTCCACATCTTGTAACGAAAAACCAAAAGCAGAAACCAGTAATGAGTCCTACGACGATACTTAGAGCTACAATCCATTTCGGAGGTCTTTTATCGTTCTTATGATTTTGATTTTTATCCCATTCCAAGATTCGTTTGTATCGCCGTTTCATTATAATTCAACAGAAGAGAGTTCGGCAAAAGCTTTCTGATAATCAAGTTCTGCTTGCAGCGCCTGATTGACAGTGTTATAGTATAACCCTATTTCTACAATATAATCTAGCATAGATATCTGACCGGCATCCAACGCCTTTTTCAGCAACACACTATTGTTTGCATTTTCCAATGACTCACGATAGGTTTCTGCTGTGGCCTTAAGTCCCTGCGTACGAGAGTATAGAATTTCAAGCTGGCTATAAAATTGTTGTTTAGTATCCGTCTGTTTACTCTCGGCGGCGCGCAAAGCACTTTTAGCTTGTTTAACCCTGTTTTTATTAGACCACAATGGAACTGAAATCCCAACCGAAACACCCTGAAAGCGTTGCCCAACTACATTTTCGCTCATATAACCGGCCGAAAACGTAGGTAAGCCCATCGATTTGCTTAAAGAAATCTGCTGCTTGCTAAGCTCAATCTCCTGACGAACATAGGATAGTAAAGGGTTCTTTCCTTCTGCCGTAGCATACCAATCGTTAAAATTAAGCGGCATTTCAATGGAAGTAAACCCAGAACCACTTAAAGTTAAAGGCTGACCACCGTTAAGTCTTACTATCTGAGCAATAGCAGCATTTCGTTCAGTTTCAATACGAGATACCTCTCCCCGAACAGTCGAAAGATTTAGCTGTACATTATTATATTCCATAACATTCCCTTCGCCACTCTCAAGACGTTCCTTTTGACTGACAGCAATCTTTTCAGCATGTTCTCTACGTATTGCAAGTTCTTTAAGCAAGGAGTTATAATAAATCAGATCGAGATAATACAACTTGGCCTCAAGCAGTATATTTATTCTGTCGGACTTGTATTGCCACTCAACAAGCGTATTCTGCTGATTAGCAACCCTGCTTTTCAACCCGGAAATAGTAGGTATATCAAAATTCTGTTTAATGTTGATGTCTTTGCGATTTCCAATCGAAGAGGGATTTCCCCAGAGATAGTTGAATCCTATCTCCGGGTCAGCCAGGTAGATACCCGTTCTATTCTCTATCTTTTGGGCATCTGCTGCTTCTCGCAACGCTTTGAGCGTCGTATTATTCTGCTCAATGGTACTTAGTACCTCATTTATATTGTTTTGGGCAAAAAGCGAACTCATTGCTAATATTGCCACTATACTAATTAATATCTTTTTCATTGTTATGCTTCTTTAATTTCATCATCTGTTATCACCTCTTCAACAATTTGTTTATTGGTCAGAAGATACATAATAGGAATAATAAACGCATTCAGGAAGGTTGACGTAAACAATCCCCCCAGAATAACGATTGCCATAGGACTTTGAATTTCATTTCCCGGCAGATCTCCCCCTATCGCTAACGGAATAAGTGCCAATCCGGTAGTCAGAGCCGTCATAAGTATAGGGTTCAGACGGTCTGCCGAACCATACATTACGCTTTCCAAGGGCGAAAGTCCTTCATTTTGCAAATCATTATAGCGTGATATAAGCAACATACCATTGCGTGTAGCAATACCAAACAGGGAAATAAATCCGATGATGGCGGGAATGCTTAATACACCACCTGTAGCCCATATCGCAACCACACCACCGATAAGTGCCAACGGTAGATTGAGTAGAATAACAGCCGACTGGGTAGTACTTCTGAACTGATTGAATAGTAACAGGAAGATGACAAATATTGAGAAAATAGACGCAATCATCAATGTGCGCGAAGCCGCCTGTTCACTTTCAAATTGTCCGCCATATTCAAGATGGTACCCTTCGGGCAGTTCTATTTTATCGTCTACAATCTGCTGAATATCGTTTACCACACCCAACAAATCCCGTCCTGCAACATTGGCAGAGATTACTATCTTACGAGCTACATTTTCACGATTAATTGTATTGGGCCCTACAGACGAAGTTACATCGGCAATATTACTCAACGGTACTTTCCTTCCTTTTGCATCTACAATAAGGTTGCGGATTCTACCTGCGGTTTCACGGCTCGGATCATTCACTTTCAGAGTGAGATCAAAAGCTTTATTCCCCTCGTAGACCTGCGAAACAACCTCACCGGCAAGCATTACATTCACTATCTCGGCAAATTCGGGTAACGTGATACCATATTTAGCCAATACCTCCCGCTTGGGCTCAATCTTTAACTGCGGACGCTCCACTTGCTGCTCTACATTTAAGTCTGCAATTCCTTCAACCTCTTGTATGGAAGATTTTATCTGGTTACCGATAGAAAACATCTTATTAAGGTCGGTACCAAACAATTTGATGGCAATACTTGCTCTGGTACCAGAAAGCATAGCATCGATACGGTGAGTGATAGGTGCACCAACTTCTATATTAGCACCCGGAATACCTTTCATCTTCTCACGTATCTCTGACAGTACTTCGTCTTTAGAGCGTTTGTCGAGAATGAAAGGTGCCTCAACCTCCGAAACATTCACACCAAGGGCATGTTCGTCAAGTTCAGCACGCCCTGTTTTACGACCTACAGTCTGAATTTCAGGCACCGAAAGCAGCTTTTCTTCAACCATACGCCCCACGTTGTCGGACTCTTGCAATGAGATACCGGGAAGTGTGCTGACACTTACTGTAAACGACCCCTCGTTGAATGGGGGTAAAAAACTACGCCCAAGAGTAGTGAAAATAACGACTGCGCCAATCAACATAATTCCTGTAACAGAGAGTATTATCTTTTTATGCTGTAAAGACCAACTTAATAATTTAGTATATCCCCCCTTTAGTTTTCGTGTAACAAATGGCTCTTTTTCTAATTCATCCTCACTCTTCTTTGTTTTCCCCAGCAGATAGCTACACAATACGGGAGTAAGAGTTAGCGCCACAACAGTCGAAGCACACAACGCGATAATAAAAGCTATTCCCAAAGGGGCAAGCATACGTCCTTCCATTCCAGAAAGGAAAAAAAGAGGAACAAAGCTGGCAATAACAATCAACGTTGAGTTTAGTATCGGCATACGAACCTCTTTTGAGGCCTCAAAAATAACAGTCATTACCGATTTACGTTCATCCAGAGATCTGTTTCGATTCTCTCGCAATCGCTTGAAAACATTCTCTACATCGACAATAGCATCATCTACCAACGATCCGATAGCAATAGCCATACCTCCCAGGCTCATCGTGTTAATTGTAAGTCCCATTAAGTTGAGAGCAACAATAGAGGTTACTAATGACAAAGGAATTGTAACCAGCGAGATAACCGTGGTTCGAACGTTCATCAAAAAAATAAACAGTACAATAACAACAAATATGGCACCCTCATAAAGAGATTTCTGAACATTGTCAATTGAGTTGTTGATGAATCGCTCTTGCCGGTAGATATCCGTTGTCATTTTTACGTCCGACGGCAAACTTTTTTGTAGTTCCACAAGGGCATCATCAAGTTTCTTCGTCAGTTCCAAAGTACTGGTATTGGGCTGTTTCGTAATTGTCATCAATACAGCAGGTTTTGTACGGGTCGATGCAACACCCATTTTCGGAGCACGATTACCAATCTTTATCTCTGCAATATTTTCAAGTAAAACAGGCACATCATCAACTATCTTAACAGCTGCTTTAGACAAAGCAGGCAGCTTGTCGGTAGAGAGTACCCCGCGAATAATGTACTCGTTACCATATTCGTACAAAACACCACCTGCTGCATTTTGATTCATAAGCTGCAACGCAACACTTACCTCGTTGAGTGCAATGCCGTAATGTTTCATTTTTTCAGGATTAAGGAGTATCTGATACTCTTTAATCTCACCTCCGATAACAGTTGCCTGAGCCACACCTCCGGTTGCAAGGATGCGAGGACGGATCGTCCAGTCTGCAATAGTACGCAACTCCTGTAGGGAGGTTGTATCAGCAGTAAGTGCCACAAACATAAGCTCCCCGAGAATGGATGATTGTGGCCCCAATGTAGGATTGCCTACATTCGATGGTAGCTGGTCTTTAACTGCTGCTAATTTCTCAGAAACAATCTGTCGGGCAAGGTATATATTCGTTCCCCAGTTAAATTCGACCCATACTATTGAGAATCCTGTGGTTGATGAGGAACGTACGCGACGTACATCGGTTGCTCCGTTTACAGCCGTTTCAAGCGGAAATGTCACTAAGCGTTCAACCTCTTCCGGAGCCATACCTTTGGCCTCGGTCATTACAACCACAGTTGGGGCATTGAGATCGGGAAATACATCGACCTCCATTTTTGTAGCGGTATATGTTCCACCAATCATCAATAACAGAGATGCTACAAGGACAACAAGACGATTATTGAGTGAAAACTTTATTATCTTATTCAACATAATTCAAACTTTTACGGATTAATGATTATGACCATCAGGTATAGCAGATGAGGAAGCAGCCAGTTTTACCTGAACAACACCTTTCGTAACAACCTTCTGCCCGGCATTGAGTCCTTTGACAATCTCTACTCGCTCGCCATTATTTTGCCCAATTGTCACTTCCTGCTTCTTAAAAGCCTCGGGCTCAATCTGAATATAAACGAAGTTCAGTCCCTGCTCTTCGGTCAATGCTGAAATGGGAACAGATATTACATTCTCTTTTTCATTAGAAAACAGATAGACTTCGGTAAAGGATCCCGGAATAATATCTCCCACGTTGTCAAATTCAAAGGTAACCGGTATATAGAATGAATTACTGTTCGACGCTTTACCATAGGAGAGCAATTTGCCATTAAGATCCGATAATTTATAGGTAACATCCTCGTAAGCTGTTTTAAAGTTTGCTGTTGTCACATATCTCAAATATTTGAAATAGTTCTCAGAAACTTCGGCACGGAGTTGCAAACGTTTATTTTGCGCCACAGTAGCAATAGGCTGGCCAACAGTTACATATTCTCCCTGATTAACTAATCTGTTTTTAAGATACCCATTAATAGGAGATGTAACACGTATACCCGTCGCCGTAACATTTGCAGCTTGACCTTGGTAGGCTGCCTTAGCTGTTTCGTAACGTAAACGAATCTGCTCAAACTCCTTAGCAGATATAATTCTATCAGAAACAAGCCCTTCCGCTCTACGATATTCCTTTTCAGCCGTTTCAAAGGCTATTTTGGATTTAAGAATGGGGTCTCCCTCCTGAAGATTTTTAGCAGAGATAGAAACGATAGATTCTCCGACCCGCACAGGAGTTCCATCTGTAATAGAAGTATTTACAAAAGAAACAACCCCGGCACTTGTAGCTACAATCGTCTGTTCATTGCCTTGAGGTGCCTGTATCTGACCACTTGTTTTAATGATATTTCTAAAAGAGGCAGCAGTGGCAACTTCAGTTTCAAGTCCTATCTCTTTTGCTTGAGTTTCCGTAAAAACAATTTCATCTGCATGCTCACCCTCCGATTCTTCAGCTTCTTCATGCATTTGTTCTGGACCATGGTCATGTCCGTCATCTTCACTATGCTGTTCGGTATGTTGAGACAGTTCTTTACTTTTATCTTTAGATGAATCACAGCTCACCATAAAGAGTGATATTATAATAAAAAGACTAAATATATTTGTTTTCATTTTTCTTATCGGTTTATTTTTTTTAATATTGATAATCCTCTTTGTAATCCACCGTAATAAGGCAACACAGTTCCTATCTACGCCATTATCAGCATAGAGAAAACAGTGGAAAGAGAAATGGACAATTTTGTGCGAGATGTATGCACAAAATGAAGCCTATGTTAGTCAGGCAAGAATGTAAGGAGGAGCCCTTAGACCATTAGAACTTATTATCTCAGCAGATTTGTAGATGATAACCTGCTCACCATACATATATTGCCCACTGACATCAAGATCAGCGTTCAATAAAAGACTAAACTGAGAGATAAGAATTGAAAACAGCAAATTAGGGTGGATATTGTCCCTGCAAACGCTGTTACTTTGTTTGGTTTTTGAAGTTAAATACTGAGCATTTTCAACGCACAACATACCAGAATCACCTGATGACTCGTTGTGCGCGGTATGCTCGTCATTATAAGCATTGTCTTCCAAACAACGCTCAATAATAGCACATGCCACACCTTCATGATGATGATGCGGAATAAATGGAGCAACCAGTACTATGAGTACCGATATCACCACAAGCGCTATGTTCGTTTTCTTCTTCAATACTTTATTAATTTGCTTGCAAATATATAGGTTTTATTTTGCAACTAAGTTGCAAAATAAAGACTTCGATTGTTTCAATCACAATTTGTTGTACATACAGTGTTGGGCTTTTCAAATTCAATCGTCACATGAATAATATCAAACTCAGATGCAATCGCTATAATATGACTCTTTATATTCATATTATCATCACCGATAGTAACAACATGAAGTGTCATCACATGTGATTCGCCATCCAAACTCCAAATGTGCAAATCATGTATCGACTGCACACCTTCCAAATCACTTATTCTTTTAATGATTTCATCAGAAGATATATTATCAGGTACTGCCTGTAAAAGGACTTTGAATACGCTACGCAAATTCTTATAAACATTACTCAACACCCAAAGGCTTATTGCAATCGATAGGATCGAATCTAAAATAGGCAAATCGGTAAATATCATTACGACACTTACAACTAAAACGCCAATCCAGCCCAACACATCTTCCATAATATGAAGATATACAGACCGTTCATTCAGCGAAGTCCCTTTTTTGACCCTTAAAGCTGCTGCACCATTAATAATCACACCAAATATCGCCATCCATAACATCCCTTGTGCACTGACTTCTTGCGGAGATGCAATGCGTTGTACAGCCGCTACCAAAACAAAAATTGAGCTAACGGTTAGAACTCCCGATAAGAATATACTACCCAAAAGTGAGAAGCGTTTATATCCATAAGAATATATCCGATCTCTACCCTTGGTAGATTTTTTTTGAAGGAACCAAGCTGTTGCCAATGAAAGACAGTCTCCAAAGTCGTGTAAAGCATCTGTAAGAATAGCTATACTGTTTGTAAGTATCCCTCCTACAAGTTCTATTATTACAAATATTGCATTCAGAAAAAACGCTATTGATATGTTTTTTCCCGCATTATTGTGATGAGAATGATTATGCCCCATGGTTATTAAAGTAAGTCTTATATTTGTATTCTCGTTTAACTCCACAGTCTACGAATAGAATGATTAACAAAATTAGAAATAATTTTCTTTTCTACAAGCAATTAGGTATTTTTTTTGCAACTTAGAAGCTGTTTGAATAAGCCTAAAAGTTTGTATGTATAGTCCGGAGCATTCCTATTCATGGGTTGTTCATCAGGTTATACAAATAGGTCTAACATACAAAAAAAACATCACCAGATTTTTTTTAAACAATGAATCGTACAACATCTTCAAATAATGACTCATCGTATCATCTTTACAACATTCGGCTTACTTAAACACCTCTGGGCATTTACTTCGAAATTCTTGTTGCTTCTTTTGCCAGTACAGCGCAAGATGCTCTACTTCGGTGCGGTATGCATCTAATTCGATGGTTTCGCTTTGCTTGATAAACAATACGCCACCCACTC